>TARA_R110002033_G_scaffold28871_6_pt1 | contig 25429 bp, 16 predicted proteins | sample TARA_R110002033 | Tara Oceans TARA_R110002033 (sample SAMEA4397051) | marine metagenome | biome: Polar Biome; feature: [SRF] surface water layer (ENVO:00010504); material: water (ENVO:00002006), including particulate matter (ENVO:01000060) such as... | depth 5 m
TGTAAGCTAAAAATAGCAATTTTTTATACACGGCTTAACTCCTACAAAAGGCGGGTCTGGCAGTTCTCTAACGTTGAGTCCATATTCCTTTATTAATTCATTATTTCGCTGCTCCCATTCTGGTCTGGAAGTGGAATTACAACTATAAATTGAAATCAATATAAGTAAAGCTGAAGTAGCTTTTAGACCATAAGAAATACGATTCATACTATTTTAATTTTCAGTGGTTATCTATTTTTAAAAATGACCGTTTGGTACTACCAAAATGTTAAGCGTATTACTTAAATAAAAGCTGCGCGAATTTAAAAATGTCGTGTCGCCAGACTGGCCAAGAATGTCCTCCGGGATATTCGCTGTACTCGTATTCAATCCCCATTTCGTCAAATTTTTCCATCATCACTTGACAGTTCTGATAGGCTATATCCTCTTTACCTCCCATGGATATAAAGAAGCGGTCTAAATTGCTATTGATTTTCTCGGTATTCTCTTTCATAAAAGTATACTGTGGGCCCGATAGTTCATCATTATTAGCGAACCATCCTGAACTGAAAACCCCTAAGGAAGAGAATATATCCGTATTCTGAATACCAGCATAAAGAGTTTGTAATCCGCCCATGGAAAGTCCTGCCAAAGCTCTGCTTTCAGCATCTGTTTTAACACGGTATTTATTTTCTACAAAAGGTATCGCACCTAGTTTCAGTTCATTTTCAAAGGCCTTTAACGAATTTTCATTGAACCCACCAAGACCCCCTGCGGAAACATTTCCGTCTAGCATGGCAATAATCATCGGTTTGGCTTGATTTTCAGCAATTAGATTGTCTAAAATTAAATTGGTTTTACCTTGATTGGCCCAGCCCCGTTGGTCTTCCCCACCACCGTGTAATAGGTAGAGTACCGGATATTTTTCGGTAGACCCATCATATCCTGGAGGGGTGTAGACATACATTTCTCGCCAAGAACGGGAAGCTTCGGAATAATAATTGTTAATTCGGATATCTCCATGTGGGACATCCTTTAAACTGTAGTAATCATCTCCTTTAAAGGGAATCTCAATACCACTTGCCATACGGCCCATTCCGTAAAACGATTCGCTAGCAGGGTCTGCAACCGCAACACCATCAATTAAAAGGGAATAGTAATGAATGCCTTCTGTGATGGAGTCCGTGGTAACGGTCCAAAACCCTTCATCGTCCTTCACCATATCGTATTTTTTTCCAAGGTCAATTTGTAGTTGTTTTGCATCCGGTGCCTTGGTCTTGAAAATAACACGCTTATCCGTTAGTATTTGTGGATAAGGTGAGTTCCTTATATTGGTGCTTGCAGGCAATCCCAATACGCTGTATTTGTTGAAAAGTGATTCATTAACCGGTTTGAACAACAGTTGTGAGAACATATAAAGGTCATTTTTCCATACCTCAAAATCATGTCCGCCTGCTTCTATATAAAAAACATGGGGGACATCATATGTATTCAAGTAATCACTTGTTCGTTTACTAAAGGGCATTAGACCATCGGCATCACCACAACTGATCCATAATACTTCTAGTTCCTTTGCCTTTTCAGGATGTGGCAGTAATTCTTCCGGTGTTTTGGTATTTGGTGCCGATGAAAATGCACCTACCCAAGAAAATGTATCCAAATTGCCCAATCCAAAATTCAATGTTTGCCCACCACCCATGGAGAGACCTGCAATGGCACGGTGCTTTTTATCTTTGTGGACCTTGAAATTTTTCTCGACAAACGGAATCAAATCGTTCAACAAGTCTTTTTCAAAAGAGGCAAAAGAGGCCACTTTGTCCTCGGAAAAAATATTACCAACGGCCCTATCGTTTTTCATAGCACGACCGTTTGGCATGACCACGATCATGGGTTCCAATTTCCCTTCGGCGTAGAGATTGTCCAAAATTACTGCTGGAGCCCCATTTTTATACCACTCCTTTTCATCACCTCCAATACCGTGTAACAAATACAAAACCGGGTAGCGTTTTGATTTTGTAAATCTTGGTGGCGTATAAATGAATGCTTTACGGTCCGTACCCACAGTTTTGGAAGGATAAGTAATACTATCAATCTTTCCTTTGAGAATGGAACTTTTGGCTTTATCAAAACCCTTTGGGGCATGTTTTTCAATCTCCTGTCCGCTCATAAAAGAGTAGGAGAGGAGCGTTACAAATAACAGCAGTGTGATTTTTTTTATCATGGTTGTTTAAGTTTCAAATTATGGTTTTAGCGATATAATTTTAGGTTCAGCGTCTTATTTGTTTTTAAAAATGATTCCGCCCCTACTTGGAATTTCGATAGTGACTTGTTTGTCTTTTTTTAGTTTAATGGTTTCCATGCTGCCATTTAATGTTGCATTATCTTTGAATACGGTCAACTGATCACCTTTTGTAAACATTGGCAGGGAAAGATTTATTTTTACCGTTTCTTCTTGAGCATTTACGCCCACGATATACCATTGCTGCTCATGTCTTCTTGCTAGAACAATATATTTTCCAGGATAGCCATCCAAGAAGATTGTTTCATCCCATACGGTGGGGACACTTTTCATAAAATCCAAGGCCCAATTTGGGGCATCTGTCAAATTATTGGGAGTTAATGCAAAGAACTGAACGGGATTTTGATAGAGTACCGATGTTGCTAATTGAAATACATCACTTGTCAATCGTTTTTGACCCTTTTCGTTTCCTTTATTAAAAAACTTGTTAAGCACCGTTCCACCAAATTCCATGCTACCCACGGTATTTCTTATAAAAGGATGAAGTGTTGCATAAAAAGCTTCCTTTTGCCGAACATCTTCCGAAAACACTAACATTTCCGAGGCCAAAACAGCTTCACTTCCTGCATAATTTGGGAACATCCGTTCCCATCCGCGAGGTAAAGTCGCCCCATGAAAAACTACCATAAGTCCGTAGTCATTCGCATCGGACAAGATGTCCTCATACAAACGCATGGTTTCTTGTTTATCCCCTCCGAAAAAGTCGGCCTTAATGCCTTTAACACCCGCTTCTTTTAGCCATTTCATCTCCTTTTTACGGGCGATGGACGTATTCATTTTATTAATAGGTGTTTGAAAAGCATCGTTCGCGGTTCCGTTGGAATTGTACCAAAGAAATACATCTACTCCCTTGTTTTTTGCGTAGGAAATCAATTCTTCCATACGGTCGTACCCAATACGGCTGTCCCACCAAGCATCGATTAGGATGTACTCATATTTCATTTCGGCCGCAAGGTCAATATATTTAACCTGATCTTCATAGTTCATGCTTCCATCTTGCCAAATAATCCAGCTCCAAGTACCTCGTCCGTAGTGATAGTCTTGACTGGGAGTATACAAAGGCTTCACCACATCAAATGGAATCGTTGTCTCTACAATCGGTTTCAAGGTTTCTCCGACCGTAATCGTTCTCCAGGGGGTAAGACCGGGAAGACCCATTTGTGCACCGGAACTTCCAAACCCATTATTTTGTCTGTCGTTAGGAAATTCAACCGTAGAAACTCCTTCTTTAAAATTGCTTAAGTGGGATGCAGGATATTGACTATGAACCCCTGTTTCGCTGACCAATACCCACAAGTTATTTTCCGTACGGAACAGTCCCGGAAATACATACCCTTCCCTAGCCTTGGTTTCTTCAAGAGGGATATCCGCTCCATAACCACTTTCATAACTGGGAGCTGTACGGGCAAAACCGGTCATGGGGGTCATCATGTCCGATAAGAAACTTTTTGTTTTTTCAGGGAATCTGAAACCGGTAGCCTCGGTTTTTACAACACAGCTAATATGGGCTTCTTGAGAATATATTTTATACTGAAAAGCAACATCATTATTACTGATGTTAAAAATCAAATCAAAGGCCTTTACCCCGTCTTTTAAGAAAGTAAAGACTGCTTGGTTAGCCTCGTAGGTAACTGAACTTTTCTTTATTTTATCCAAGGAATAAGAATCGCTCACCGTGGTTAGGACTAGACTATCTTTTAAAACTAGGTTCCTTGTAAAATCTCCTAGGTTTGTGTCAAGCCCTAATGGTGCGTTCAACAGAAAGGGTTTTCCATCGTAGGAAAGACTATAGGTAGGTCTTCCGTTCTTTGTCTTAACCGCCAACTTGATTCTAGTATCTGGACTAGTGGCGTTCAATTCCTTATCTTTCGGGCCATTGCCCAAAATCTGCAATATCTGATTGGCATAGCGCTTCCCTAATTTACGATATCCTGAGGCGGAAAAATGCAATCTATCCGGAATACCTTCACAACCATCGGAAGGAATTATATACGAATTGGGAATAACCTCTGGCAAGGTATTGATGATTTCGTTCATGCTGGCACAGGCTCCGTTCTGATCCTCGCTCAAAAGTTCACCGGCCAAAAGCGGAACTTTTTCACCTTTCAAGTTGAGGTCATTCAACAAATCTTCATATACCCTTTTTACTTTTTTTGGCCATAAGGTATCTCCCGTATTCGATTCCCCTTGGTGCAAAAGAATTCCTTTGATTACACCATCTTTCTGTGCTTTTTTTGCCAGTTCTACCAATCTTCCATAAGGATTTCCACCGTATTCGTTTATCCAATTCAGCATCCAATCCGGTGCGGTTTCAACATAACTTTTGTAGTTGTCCTTATCATAAAGTTCAATCTTACAACCACCTACGGACACATTGATGACTCCTATTTTTACATCTTTTGGTGCATTTTCGGCCATTTTTCGGCCAAAGTAGTCGGAAGGGGAGAGTCCGGCATTAGAACTCGCCAACGGCGGCACGGCTGGATACCATTCTCCCATGGTTCTATTTAAATCGGGACAATCCATCGGACTCATCATCTGGAATCCGGAAACGGGAATAGTGTCCATGGCTTCTGCCTGGGTAGCTCCCTGCATGTTCGATTGACCAAAGCAGAGATAAATGTGAAAATTCAGGTCTTGAGAAAATGCTTTTTCGCATGCAAAAAAGCAGATGGATAAAACCAGTAGCCCTACTATTTTTTTCATTGTTTGATTTTAAGTGATGGCGTTATTACTTTTTAAAAATTTATTTGTGCTAATCCAGTACCATATCGTTACCCGATGTTGCATATAACCCTAATAAGGCACCTGTAAAACCTCCGGCAACATCGGTAGAAAGAATATCTCCGGAAACTGTTCCTCCAAATGTGTTGAAATCGGACCCGTTTACCGCATAACTGAATTGATATTTATTCCCTTCGGCCGATATTTTCAGGTCAATTGGGCCATTCAAATCAATCGGTTCCGTAGCGATGATTTCTGAAATAATTTCGCCACGTCTATCTGGCTTACTGTTTTTTTGAAGGACCAGATAATTTTCCTTTCCTTTCTTCGTAATGCCAAATACATAATTGGACCCTTCATTTTGATAAGCTGTAACTCCTGCCATATCTTTTTCCGATTTGGGTTGATATTTCAAAGTAGTGGAAAAGGAAAAGGTTTTATGCTGTTGGCGATGAAAAAGCGTTGAGGTAGGTTTTAGCTCCTTAATGTTGGTGCTAAAAGGAGTAATTTCCAAGCCCTTTTTTGTTTGTTTGATAAATTCTTCTCGTGGTCCCCGTAAACCAATCCATCTGAAATCTAGATTATCCGAAGAAAAATCTTCCTCATACGTGAAGTTTCCATTGGGTAAAAAGCCATCTTGACCGGTTTTATTGATTACCCCTTCTGGCATTTTAAGTTTGGGCTCCATAGGCACTAAACCATTTTCAAATACAGGAAATTCACCTGACCAATCCACAGGTAGAATAAAAGTCTCCCGGCCTGAATTCACGCGATTTTCTTCATTGGGTCTAATCGCAAGGAACACGCCGTAATATTTATCATCTGGACCTTGAACCAAATCAGCATGACCGGCCCAATCTACCATATTCTCTCGGTCTTTTGGAAAATAGCGTTGGGTCAAAATCGGGTTACTTGGAGCAGGAATATATGGTCCTTTTGGACTATCACTTTTAAAAACAACCTCACTATGCCAGCCTCCGGTTCCTCCTTCGGCACACATTAAATAGTATTTACTATCTTTTTTATAGATATGAGGTGCTTCGATCCAAATAGGCTTTTCGGTAATATCCACGCCACCATCTACTATTATTTGATCCGTACCGGCAATTACTTGATCGTTCTCAGTATCGTATTCCCATATTTTAATGACCCGGTGTCCGTTGTATAATTCTTTGCCTTTATCCGGGGCATCATTATGTACAACGTAAGCCTTGCCGTCTTCGTCAAAGAAAATTGAAGGATCAATTCCACCAAAATTTAGTTTGATAGGTTCACTCCAACCTTTCATAGGGTCTTTTGTTTTAACGATGATATTTCCAAGTCCACCCGCAAACGCCGTTACAATCATGTAAAACGTATCATTTTTAGGGTTGTAGGTAATACCCGGTGCGTAAACCCCTTGACTAATGCCGGTATCGTGAACATCCAATTGTGAAGGACGGTCCAAAACATGTCCGATCTGCTTCCAGTTCACCAAATCATTGGAATGAAAAATCGGCACGCCGGGAAACATGGCGAACGAGGAGCATACCAAATAATAATCGTCTCCCTTTCTAGTAATGGCGGGGTCTGGGTAACAACCTTGTAAAATTGGGTTGAAAAATTCATCATTCTCCAATGGATAATCATTATAGACGTGATCATTACCTTCATAGACGACTTTGGTAAAGATGGGTACGTTTTTTTTAAGAGGATACGAACTGTATTCCGCAACGGTAAAGCTCGCCATTGCAAACAGCGATGTAACGGCCATTGATAAAAGTGTATTTTTTTTTCTCATTTTTAGGTATTCAAATAGTTGTATTGATTCTTATTTATTTGTCCAGTTTTATGTGCCCAAGCAATCCAGGTACTCCAATTAGGACCGGTGCTATGACCACCCGCATGTTGTCTAAAAGCTATTTCACCATCGGTTAATGCAGTACCCATTGTAGGATAAGTGGTCGTTGGAAGTCCGCTTTTACCCAGTAGTTCATAAACAGGCCCAGCTTCCACTCCGGCTAAGAACATTCCTTTACCGTCTACCCAATTGCCCTCAATTAAAGGTGATCCAAGGCTAATGAAAACGGGTCTTGGAGCGCAAAGGGCAATTAACTCATGCGCATCAACGGGTAAATTATCAATTTTTAAAATACTGGCGTATTTTATAAAGTTGCCATTAAACCAGTGATATTCTGCGTAAGACGCTAAGTTTTCTGCCATTTCTCCAAAATTTCTACGTAAAATTGAAGCCCCGCCAGCACCTGAGGAACCTATAAAACCAATGGAGAATCTAGGGTCAAAAGCCATGGCCGCCAAGGCTGCTTTGCCATATCTTGAAGTACCTTCTATTCCTATTCTGGTGGCATCTATTAACGGGTCGGTTTCAAAATAGTCCATCGCTTTTTCAGCACCCCAAGCCCAGGCCCGTAGCGCACCCCAATCCTCTGGGTTTCTGTGTTCTCCTTTATTGACCAGACCAATAATTCCCGAGGTTAATCCCACCCCGTTATCCGTTTGAATGGTTGATGGTACCAAAATGGCATAGCCCCAATTTTGAGAGATGAGTTGTTGCTTCCATAAAGGTTCATAGGAGGACATAAAATAACTGTTGGGTTCCGCGGGTGGTGGGCCAAAAGGCGATTCGATAAATCCAAAACGGGTGACTAGGGGAGTGGATTGCGTCAAATTTTTGGGCAGATCAATTAATAATTCAATATTCACATCTATATTGGGGTAAGCAGCATTATTTACTTTACCTAGGAACATTCTTTCGGTTACCGGATAAGGACTTGCCATAGTATCTTTTTCCGAAACAACACTCCAAGAAACATTAGGTATATTCTTAGGTTTACGACCGTACATCTCCGTTTCAAATTGTTGTAATATTTCAGGTCTTCTACTATTCCACCAAGCATCTTCGGTTAATACTTTAGTTCCATTTGAATTAACTAATGGGTTAGGAAGGGAATAAGAACCAACATTATTTTCATTGGTATTGGCTGCATTGGGGTCAGCGAGATTACCAGAAGGTCCAGGACGATTTGGAATGGTTATACCCAATTGCTCCTTCATTTGTGCAAAGTCTTGTTGAGTATATTTGGTGATACTGTCCCTTGACATAGTATTGTCTTGGGCACTTAATAGCATAACACTCAAAAAAATAAAAAAATAAAATAGGTTTTTCATAGTTACTGATTTGCCCAATTTTCTCCTTCACCACTCCTTCGCCATTCAAAATAGTTGTTGAGAGCGTTCAAGGAAGCTTCACTGGGAACCGGACCTACATATGGTGTTTGTTGAAAATACATCACTTTAGGGTTGTCCTCGCTGAACTCAGGCCATTCTGGAAGGGTGTCTCCGTTTGGATTACCGTATTTCGTAAAATTTGTCCAATACGTACCCATAGCTTCGGAAATAGAACTGTCAGATGCTGACAAATCAGGATTATCCTGATTTAGGTTTTGGAAAACATAGGCTACTTCCTGACCATGAGGAGAACCATACCCGAATTTTGGTGAACCCTCGGAATATTCTGGATGTTGGTCAAAGTAATAATAGTACACTTTAGAATTTCCTTTTTGAGATTGTAGCCTTGCCCAACTCCAGGTATGCCATCCAAAAGCGGCATCACGGGCTAGATCCCTAGCAGTTTTTGGAACCGAATTTTCACTTACAGGATATGCTTCCAACAATTCTTTTGAAAATTTGCCGTAACGGTTTTCGACGTTCGCTATAAATTCCGCAGGGCTTTTTTCCCTTGAAAAGCTGGCTCCTTCATCGGAATTATAACCGATAAGAACTGGTACATCATTGAATTTTCCCTGTTCGTATAGTTTAAACTGGTCATCTGGAATTACATTTCCATCAATATTGGGCCATGCACCACCTATTCCCATTCCCATAGGCAGTTTGTCCACCGGAGTATTTCTTAGATCCTGCAATGATGATACTCCTACCTGATTGGCATAGGCCAATCCTTCTTTTTCTGCTAGGGCTAAGGTCTTCATGTTTTCCCCTGGAAATGTTACGGGTCTGGACGGACCAAAGGAACCGCCACTTTGAGAAATAGCACCTTGAAACAAGCCTTTTGCTAAAGGAGAGGCGCATAACATACTCACCGAAATACCTCCGGCAGATTCCCCGAAGATGGTAACCTTTTCCGGGTCTCCACCAAAAGCGGCGATGTTTTCTTTCACCCATTGTAAACCTGCAATTTGGTCTAAAATGCCGTAGTTGCCAGAAACCTTATCTGGATTTTCTATACTCAACTCAGGATGTGCCAAAAAGCCAATTTGACCCACTCGGTAGGCGATACTGACCAAAACCACTCCTTTTTTGGCAAGGGCCGCTCCATCGTAAACGGGTTCGGAGGTAGCACCAAAGCTAAAACCACCGCCATAAATCCATACGAGTACGGGAATTTTTTCGTCGGACGAAATTGCAGGAGTCCAGATATTCAAATACAGGCAGTCTTCACTCTTTCCATTTTGGTCGTTACCTTGAATAGGAGCAGGGCCAAATGCTGTCGTATGCTTAACACCTTCCCAAGATTGTACGCGTTGTGGGGCTTTCCATCGTAAATTGCCAACGGGAGGCGCGGCAAAGGGAATCCCCTTGAAAATAGTGAGGCTGTCTTCTACACTTCCCTTTACGATACCATCGGCAATTTTAACTTGACCTGGAATTGGTTCCTGCTCTTTTTTACAGGATATAAAAGAAAGTATAATTATTGAAAACAGGGATAGCGTAGCATTTCTCATAATTGGTGATTTTGTTTAGTTGTTTAAGTCATGCCAAAGATTGGGTAAGAACCGATAATTTAATAAATGGCGCCAAGTAGACCAGTCATGTCCACCATTGCCGCCCACGTAGTATTCATGTTCTATATTGTGATTGTTAAGCGCTTCGTGAAGCCCCTGAACCCTTGCGTTAAAAAAACCTTCCGCTTCCTTTGTGCCTTGGCCCAAGAAAAGATAGTCTACGCTATCATTCACATTGGGTTTGTTCAAAAAGGGTTTTAGGGTAGTTTCGGCATCTGTATCACCGGCGCTGAGAATTCCAAAATTGGCAAAAAGATCAAGTGACCTGAAACCAATGAACATACTATGACGGCCTCCCATGGACAATCCAGAAATGGCCCTTCCACTTGGGTTTTCTATTGTACTGTAATTTTCATCGATAACCGGAATCACATGATTTCTGAGCTCTTTTTCAAAGACATTAAAAGTCAGTTCGGCATGTTCTGGATGATTTCTTTGAACCACCTGATTGTTGGGTATGGCAATAATCATTGGCGTTACTTTATTATCGGCCAACAGATTATCCATGATTAAATTAACTCTTCCGTCATAAATCCAATTGGATGGTAGTTCGCCACTACTACCAACTAAATAAAATACTGGATATTTTTTTTCCGAATCATATCCGGGTGGAGTATAAACATACAATTCACGCTCTCCTTTAGATACTTCAGAATGATATATGTGGCGGGTTACATTTCCATGGGGTACATTTTTAGCATCATAATATGCCGGGCCATCACCATGTACTATCAACTGACTGTATGGGGGCATGGCCGTAAATGCGGCCTGCGTATTATTTGGATCCGCCATCTGTACACAGTCAACTCTTAAATGATACGCATAAATATCAGGTGGAAGTGGCCCAATGGTCAATGCCCAAAGACCTTCGTCCCCTTTCGTAAAAGGAATCGGCTCTCTCCCTTTGTCCAGCACTGTGCTAATCGCCTCTGGATTCAATTCGACTTTTTGTACTTCTGGCGCCATCAATCGAAAAGTAACCGTTTGATCATCATGCACCTCGGGGGAATTTACTTTTGCACTAAAAGGTATCAACCCTTCCGTGTCCTTTTGAGGGTTATAGTCAAGATTAACATTCGCTTGCTGACCAAAGCAAAAAGTTGCCGTTAGTAGCAAAGCCGATGAGAAAATCCAAAAAGAAAAATTCTTAAATATCATAGTAGTGTCTTAAAAATTATATGGCCTTCTTCAATTTTTAAAAAGTAGCTGTGCATATTGATAAAGGCTTCTACGCCAAGTCAACCATGCATGTGCTGTCTTGGGTGATTCGTAAAATGTATATTCAATTCCTTGCTTATAAAGCATGTTCTTGAAGGCACCTATAGACCCGGGAAATGGGTCCGATTCATTGGTACCCAGGCTTAGAAAGAATACGTCCATTTTTTGGTCTAGCGATGCGCCATCCGCAAATACACCATCCAAGAAAATGGCGGTGTCTATGACATCACTACTAGGATAATTGGAAGTTCCACTGAATCCTCCATAGGAGCCAAAAGCGTCTAGGTTGTTCATACAGATGCGCATGGTCTGATTGGCTCCCATGGAAAGTCCTGCGATGGCTCTTTGCTTCCGGTCCGTTTTGGTCCTAAATTCAGCATCTATCATAGGGATGATTTCCGTCATCATTACTTCCTCGAAAGCGGAGGCTGGTCTGACACCGGATTTACTTTTCTCTAATTCCTCAGGTCTATAAGCGTAGCCGTTATCCATCACGATAATCATCGGAACCGCTTTATTATCGGCTAGAAGATTATCCAAAATAAGATTCGCATGCCCTTGTGTTGCCCATCCTGTTTCATCTTCAAAACTACCATGTTGTAAATAGAGAACAGGATAACTTTTGTCCGTTTTGGTGAGATATTCCGGAGGGGTATATACAAAACACCGTCTCCATACCTGAGTAATTTCAGAGAAATAGATTTTTTCTGAAACTAGCCCATGTGGTACATTCTTAAGCGAATAAATTTCCATGTCGTTTGCAGGTATTTCTATTCCGCTTCCCCATCTGCCAGCACCGTAGTAATATTTGGTGCTGGGATCAGGCACAGAAGCTCCATCTACATTTAATTGATAATAATGAAAGCCTTCATCCTGTGGTCCCGATTCCCCGGTCCAAATTCCGTCTTCATCTTTGATCATTTCATATTTTATACCTCCGATATCCAAACGGACATCGGTGGCATTGGGAGCTGAAATCTGGGCACGTACCTTTCCTTCAGAATTTACACTAGGAAATTCTTTTCCAGGTTGATTGGTAGCGGAGGGTTGATATTCATCACTACCTTCGGACTGTGCAAAACTGTATCCATGTGCGAATAAAGCAAGGAGTGCTAGGGTGAAAATTCTATTTTTCATGTGCTCTCGGAATTTAGATTTTTACTTGGTAAACAACATTGGAGCCATTTCGTGCAAGCTTCTACGCCATGTTTGAAATTCATGGGCCGTGCCTTCGGAAATATAAGAGGCCACTGGATAACCTGCCTCTTTTAATTTTTCTGTAGCCGCCTTAATAGCCTCTGGGCGTTCTTTACTTCCACAGCTTAGAAATATAAGTTTTACATCTTCTTTATCCTTGATGTCCTCAGGGGCGTAGGTACCGCCGCTTAATAATCCGTAATAGGTGAATACATCAGGTTTGTTCAGGGTAATCATTTTTGTTTCCATACCTCCCATGGAAAGCCCTGCCATCGCCCTATGGGATGCATCGGCTACTGTACGGAAATTTTTATCCACATAAGGAATTAGTTCATCCACCATAACGGTTTGGAAATGGGTAATATCGAAATTTCGAAGTCCCCCGAACTTGATTTGGTTTGTCATTCCATAGGTCATCACGATGATAAAGGGTTCGATTTTGCCTTCAGCGATAAGATTGTCCAAAATTAAATTGGCATGCCCTTGATTGCTCCATGCGGTCTCATCCTCGCCCCAACCATGTTGCAGATATAAAACCGAATATTTTTTGTTTGAATTTTGAGCATATCCGGGTGGTGTATAAACAAATGCACGACGGGAAGTATTCGTACTTTTTGATGGAAAAAGAATCTGTTCCACCTTACCGTGGGGAACATCCTTTAAAGCATAAAATTCTTGATCATGTGCAGGAATTTCAATACCGCTTTCCCATCGGGTGGAACCGTAAAAATTCAAGGCACCCGGGTCATTAAAAGTTCCACCGTCCACATTTACGTGGTAGTAATGGAACCCTTCATCCATAGGTCCCTCGGTCGTACCCATCCAAGAACCATCTTCGGCTTTCTCCAGTATTGTTCCGCCCCGTCCGCCAAGCCCTAAGCTTACCCGAACGCTATCCGCAGCGGGAGCATCGATTTTAAAACGAGCATAGCCTTGGGAATTAACTTGGGGATATTCCTTACCTGGTTGGTTCACCGTAGAAGGTTTGAAATCTTCAATTACTTTTGTGGATTGCTGGCCAAACCCTAAGGGAATATTTCCGGCAAAAGCAACTGCGAGTACTAGTAGCTTTATTTGTTGTTTCATAAGTGTTGTTGTTATTAAGGTTGTTATTGTATTTCTGTCAATTCATTTTTTATTCGGAAATAATCAAAATCCACATAGCCTCCAGATTGTTGTGTGGCATAGTTAAAAAGTCCAAATCGATATCCCATAAAATGGGGTAGGGTATAGGACATTTTCAAGGTGGTTCCTATGCTGTTCCATTTTTTACCATCCAAGCTGTAATAGAAATGGGCTTCATCTCTTTTATCCGTAAAATCGCAGGAAGATTTTAAATAGATTTCTTTCTGTGTAAGAGGAATGGATTCCTGTTCTAAAGGCTGGTCATCTTTAGTATTCACCATGACAATCCGTTTTTTGCCATTTTCAAATTTTACACCTACCAAACCATAATTTCGTTGTAGCAAACACAGACCGGCAAAATCGCCTTCCTTCATTTGTGAAATATCCAATGCGGTAGTACCTGTAGAGACAGGGCCAATAGTTCTTTGTGTCAAAGTATTTTTTGCCTGTACAAATCTTGAATCCACACTACCTGTAGTCAATCTTAAATGACCTTTTCTCTCTTTAAGCGACCATAAACTATCTACCGGATTGTGGTTCCATTGCCAAACCAATGGAAGTTCAGGGTCTTTCTTTGAACGTTTAAATTCGTCCGATGCCACAATATTCGGAATCAATCCGTTACTTGGAGGTAAGTTTAATTTTTCTGGTACTTTTCCATTCTCGCCCAATATAGGCCAACCATCTTCCCATTTTACAGGAACTAAATATGGAATACGCCCAACAGCGCCATAATCTCTAAAGAGATATGAAAACCATTTGCCATCCGGGGTGTCTATCAATCCGCCTTGGGCAACTCCCTTATCCTGTAAGGCAAGCCTACCTTCCCAAGGACCATTTATATTGCCCGCACGGTGAATCAATACCGTACGCATTCCACCTCTAGGCCATGTGATGTTGAAGAGATAGTATTTTCCCTCGATTTTAAATAGTTGTGAGCCTTCTGCGCCCAACATGATATTATCACCGGCCGGTGCACTTGCATTTTCAATAAGGATCCGTACAGTTCCTTTTTTTACACCGGACAGGTCATTTTCAAGTTCAGCAATCATCAATTTTCCAGCACCCCATAGCATATATACTTTGCCATCATCATCAAAATGTACAGTCAGGTCATGATAGGAAGGTTCAAAAGATGTTACTTCCCATGGTCCGTTTTCAATATCCTTTGTGGAATAGGCATATGTTTTGCCCGTGGTTGCGGCAAAGGTGAAGACATAGAATTTATTATTGTGGTAGCGAAGACAACTGGCCCACGAACCCCTTCCATAGGCACTTTCTCCATTTTGCAAATTTATGGCATCAACTTCACCGAATCGGTCATAGGCGTAGTTCACCAATTCCCAATTGACCAAATCCTTAGATTTCATAATAGGTACTCCTGGGCTCAAATGCATGGTGGTACTGCTCATATAATAGGAATCGTCTACGCGAATCATTGACACATCCGGTACATCAGCGAATAAAATCGGGTTCTGTGCTTTTTGTTCCTGTGCTTTAATCGAAAACTGAAGCATCAGCAAAACAAGCAAAATAGTATTGGAGTAAAATCTATTCATGCTTACTTCTTAAATGTAAATGTGTAGGTCTTTCCTTTTTCGGTTTCCAAATCGTAAAGAAAGGTGCTTTCCAATTTTAGGTTTTCCAGGGTTGCCTCCTTTGAAATTATTGGGGTGGCCGTTTCTGGAACGTAAAAGAGTGGGTTCGGGTTTTCGCCTTCCGCTTTTTTCAACGTTCCTGTTCCGATTAATTCTATGGCATTTGGTACTCGAAGTCGAAGGTTTTCTCCCAGATTTGATTTTATCGTGGCGACTACTAAATTTTTATCTTTCCATTCTAAACTAACCACTTCGAAATCTCCCCTAGCTTTTAATCCACCTACATAGCCAATAGAAAGTGCATCTGGTACGGCAGGAAGCAAATGAATGGCTCCATCAGAGCTTTGTAAGAGCATTTCTGAAATACCTGAGGTACATCCAAAATTTCCATCGATTTGAAACGGTGGATGCGCATCAAACAGGTTGTTGTAAGTGCCACCACCTCCTTGATTGATGCCAACCGGTGTTAATTGGTCTATAATCAATTTATAGGCGTGATTGCCATCCTGCATTTTGGCCCACCAGTTTACCTTCCAGCCCATGCTCCATCCCGTAGAAACATCACCACGCTGCAGTAACGTGTTTTTTGAAGCAGCAAATAGTTTTGGAGTTCTATAAGGTGAAATCTGGTTGGAAGGAAAAAGTCCGTACAAATGGGAAATATGCCTGTGATGATCATCCTGGGAATCTACATCATCCAACCATTCCTGTAATTGGTTGTGCCTGCCCACTTGCATAGGCGGTAATTTTTTTCGTATGATTTTAAGTGAATTTGCAAAAGCAGCATCTTTTTCTAAAATTTCGGATGCTTTAATAGCCGTATTGAACACATCAAAAACCAACTGATTGTCCATGGTGGAGCCTGCCGTAATAGAGGAACCTTGATGCGCTTCCGGGGCGTTCTCGGGCGAATTTCCAGGTGCTACTACCAAATAGGGGTAATTAGGATGTTGTACCAAAAAATCGGCATAAAACAGGGCTGCACCTTTTAAAATCGGGTAAATTTTTTCTAAGAAAGAAGTATCGCCTGTATATAGATAATGTTCCCAAAGATGTTGGCTGGTCCATGCGCCACCACCGTTCCAGATGCCCCAAAATGCACCATCTATAGGTCCGGTTGCTCGCCAGATGTCCGTATTATGGTGTGCCACCCATCCTTTGGCACCATACATGACTTCAGCGGTTTCTTTTCCCGTTTCCGAGATTTCTTGAACCATTTTCAGAAACGGTTCATGGAGTTCTGAAAGATTAGTGCGTTCGGCGGGCCAATAGTTCATTTCTGCATTAATGTTAATAGTGTACTTACTGTCCCACGCCGGTTTCATACTTCGGTTCCAAATTCCCTGTAGGTTAGCAGGTTGCCCACCAGGCTGTGATGAGGAAATTAATAGATAGCGACCATATTGAAAATAGAGGGCTACAAATGACGGGTCGTTGGTGTTTCTAAAATTGGCTAAACGTTCATCGGTAGGGTGTTTTTCCGCATCGGTACTACCAAAATCTAAAACCACCCGATTGAATAGCGTTTGATATTTTTTAATATGGTCGGCCTTTAATTGCTCATAATTCTTCTCAAAAGCGGTATCCAAATAAGCTCGTGCGCGTTGCATTTCATCCCCGCTCAAATCATTGTACGAATTGAAATTAGTGGCAATTGATACCATTAAAATAGCCGTATTAGCCTTCTCAACTATTAAGGAAGAATCTATTTTGGTTATGCTTCCATTATCGATTTTCATTCTCATCAAAGCATTGAATTCCACTTTTCCTTCTATACCTTCATGGTCGCTCGTCTTACCCCAAAGTGAAATTTGATTGTCTTCTTGGATTTCTATTTTTGGGTCTAGGTGCGGTGAATTGAAGTTTGCCGTAAATGAAATTTTACCCGGTTGGTCAGCAGAAAGTTTTATAATCAACACACGGTCGGTCAAGGAAACAAAAGCCTCTCTATTATAGTTGACACCATTTACACTATATGAGGTTTTGCTCGTTGCATTACTGATGTCCAAATCTCTATAATAGTTTTCGAAATTTTCATGGTCTGGAAAGGTGAGCTCTAAATTACCTACCGGTTGAAACATTTGCCCTTGAGATTTTTTGGACATGATTTTGTCGTTCGCCATTTGTTCCGCAGCCTTGTATTCTCCATCAAAAATTAATTGTCGAACTTTTGGCAGCGCCTCAAAGGCATTTGGGTTATCGTTCCGGTTAGGGCTACCACTCCAAACAGTGTGCTCGTTAAGTTGAAATATTTCCTTAGGTACATTTCCGTATACCATAGCTCCAATTCGGCCATTGCCAATAGGTAGCGCATTTTCCCAAGTGTCGCCAGAAGGTTGATTGAACCAAAGTTTTAGGTCGGAAGATTGTTGTCCTCGAACTACAATGGACATGAAGATATAGGTTATATATAATATTTTGTTCATTAATATGTAATGAATAGGTTGATAACCAAGTGTTTATTTAAGTGTTGAATATACACATTATATTAAATTTAATATATATATTTATTGTACTTTTTTAAAAAAGGTAGAAATGTAGGCTTAGAAATTTACTTTTTCGTACCGGAGAGATATAACAGATTTAAAATTACATATGTGTATTATCGGTAATTGTTTTTTTAAATTTATCCAATGTTCTCCTATTGAACATATGGGTAAGTTTCATTAATATCTATGTGATATATTATTCGCACAAGCAATTAAATACCTATATACATAAAAAGTACTAGAAACTGTTTTGTTTATTTTATTTAAAATTTAAAAATAGAAATTCCATATAGTCAGTATATGTATGGTATTGGAAAAGTATAATGGAATCTTGACAATAATTGTGGGGTAAGTTGGTAATTATAGAAAAATTCTAACTCAGCGACGTAAACCGTCACTAGTTGGTGAAAAAGAAAAAGCGTGAAATAATGGAACCTTTGGTAAAGGCAAGCTGAACTGTTTTTGTAATAGACATTATGGAAAAGGGTATATAAAAATAAAAGGGATCAATCTCAAAAGTTGTGTGTGAATTGAAAATAGAATATGATCTTTGCAAGAAAACGCTCAGCATTGGAATTATCATTAGACCTATTAAAGTTTATTCTACCCGAAGTATTAATAACGCATTTTACGGATCAAGACTAATTATTGGGTTGAAGCCCTTCAGGATATTCGAATCAAACACAGATGGGACGCTATAGACTTAGAAAATGAACACATAAAACAAGCCAAAGCAAACAATAAAACATTTGTCCCAAAAGAATTCAATAACGGGGATACAAGAAACCAACTTTTAGCAAGAAGTAGGTATCTACTCTACAAAGCTCCAAATAACTGGACAGAGAACCAATACCAAAGAAGTAGGATATTATTTGATCAATATCCTGATATAAAAATCGCCTTTGACCTTGTCCAAGGGCTCAGGAATATATTCAATACGGCTACATCTATCGAAACTGCCTATACAAAACTAGCACACTGGCACAGAGATGTAGAAAATACAAGGTTTAGGGCATTCAATACCATGGCAAACACTATAACACTCAATTATAGGTCGATCCTGAACTATTTTATAAACAGAAGTACAAACGCTTCTGCTGAATCATTCAATGCAAAAATAAAAGCGTTTAGAAGTCAATTTAGAGGCGTAAGAAATGTAGAATTCTTCTTATTCAGATTAACCAAAATATTTGCTTAAACACAACAATTAGTCTTGATCCCTAAAGCTACCATTTTTAATTCGAACTTACCGAATAGCTACCATATAAGATCAAATTAAATGAACCCCTAAAAACCACGAAACCACGCAAATCATATGATTTGCGTGGTTTTGATGCTATTTGATACAGCTTTTAGTGACCTCGACTGGATTCAAACCAGTAACCTCTTGAGCCGTAATCAAGTGCGCTATTCAGTTGCGCCACGAGGCCTTATAATTTCCCCTAACGGGCTGCAAATATATTTCTTTTTAAATTTACAGCAAAATTAGAATCACCAAAATATATGGAATTTAAAAAGTATATCAGAGATATTAATGATTTTCCGAAGCAAGGTATTGTTTTTAAGGATATTACACCTTTATTAAATAATGCAAAAGTTTTTGAAGAAGCGACCAATGCGTTGTATAATCTTATAAAAGACAAAAAAATAGACAAAGTTGTGGGTCTAGAGAGTAGAGGATTCTTTTTTGCGCCGCTATTAGCGTCTAAATTAAATGCAGGTTTTATTCCAATAAGAAAACCAGGTAAGTTGCCTTCAGAGGTATTAAGTAAATCTTATGCTTTGGAGTATGGGAGTGATATTTTGGAAATTCATACAGATAGTATTGTGCCGGGAGAAAGAATTTTGCTTCATGATGATGTGTTGGCAACTGGGGGTACGGCAATGACTGCCTGTGAGCTTATTACAGCCTTAGGTGGTGAAATTGTACAATGTAACTTTCTGATAGAATTAGACTTTTTAAATGGTAGAGAAAAAATAGCAGAGTTTAATATTGCATCTCTATTGCACTATTAATCAATTGCATTTGTGGTAACAAAATAGCGCCAACCAATTAATGCCATTTGGAATTTAGACGCTTTAGAAAGATCTAATCTTTTTTTTGAAAATGAAGGAAGTAAAGCTTTATTTATTTTTGCTAAAATTTGAAACATTGATTTCTTCATTTTAAATATTTTTTTACAAATATAGAATGAAAATTTAATAATTAAAGACTGCCCGGAGGCAGTCTTTGGTTGATATAGGCCTATATGATTTTTCTTATACTAATGTCATGATCAGTGACAGCATTATTACTATAAATAATTTAGCGAGAGTAATCATAGTTGAATTGTTTTTAAGGTTAATAAATAGTATAAATAATCGATTGTCTCATCAATATATAGAATACTTTCACCATATTCCAAATTAGCAGGGTCGATTTATTGCATTTAAATACGATTGTGTAAGTTTAATAATAGATATTATTATAATATTATTGATATTATCTACATTATTATTACAAATTAAAATAGTAAATTGATTTTTAGATATAATTATGTAATAATTATAGGGGGGTTTTGAGGTTATTTATGTAATGCAAGGGGACTTTCATTTAAAAACAGCGTAATTAATAGCTTTTCATTTTTTCTTCATTTAGAAAATATAGTTTCTTTGATGAATTTTAGAAGCTATTACTTTAAGCCCGATTATGTTTTGGAACTTCGTATTATAGTCCCAAAAAGTAATAGATTTCATATGTGCTCCTGGGCTTATTCAAATAATGAGATTTTTATTCCGTTATATTTGCTTAAAAAAATACATGCAAGATATTTTATTTATTGTTTTAGGGTTAATACTTCTGGTACTAGGGGGCAGTTGGTTATTGAAGTCAGCTGTAGCACTTTCACTTCGATTAAATATTCCAAAAATAGTAATTGGTATGACTGTTGTTTCTTTTGCAACTTCGGCACCAGAGCTAATTGTGAGTATTAAAGCAGCTCTTAATGGTTTTCCAGATTTAGCATTGGGTAATGTTGTGGGGTCAAATATTGCAAACCTAGGTCTAGTTTTAGGGATTACTATATTTTTAGGAGCTATAGATGTAAAGAAGAGTTTTTATATTACCGATTGGCCTGTTATGATGATTGCATCGCTGTTGTTTTTCTTTTTTATTTTCTTTGATCATGAGATTCAGCGTTATGAAGGTGTTATAATGGTCGTATTTCTTTTTGCTTTTTTAATTTATTTATTACGTTTTCAGAAACCAGCTGTTGTGGATGAGATGCCAGAAGATGATGTGTTATTGCCAAATTATAAGACTGCATTATTTTTGATACTTGGTGGAACGGCGTTATGGGGAGGATCTGAGCTCTTAATTGATGGAGCAGTTGGTTTGGCTAGTTATTATGGTGTAAGTGAGCGTGTAATAGCGATTACAGTGGTATCGATTGGTACAAGTATACCTGAGCTAGCTGCTTCTGTAATTGCGGTTATTAAAAAAGAAAAAGCTATTTCTTTAGGGAACCTAATAGGGTCTAATATTTTTAATTTATTAGCGGTTTTAGGGATAACCTCAATTATTACTCCAATAAAAGTAGTGGATTTGGGATTACTTAATAATGATATCTTTTGGATGTTGGGAATATCATTTCTTCTATTTCCTTTGGTGTTTTTCCCAAAAAGAATGCGCTTAGGAAAATGGGAAGGGTTAGTATTGCTATCAGTCTATGTTGTTTTTGTTTATTGTACAATTCAATAATGCGGGTTAAAAGTCTATTGCATAAAAAAAGTGCTGTTGAAATTTCAACAGCACTTTTTTATGTATAAAAATTAATTTCTGCAGACTAAACCTTAGCGGTTTTAACCGTTTTAATAATTCTAGCAGCAATTTTGTATGGATCACCATTAGAAGCAGGTCTACGGTCTTCTAACCATCCTTTGTAACCTTTTTGTACCGCAATTAATGGAATACGAATAGAAGCTCCTCTATCAGATACACCCCAAGAAAAGTCATTGATTGATGCAGTTTCGTGCAATCCAGTCAGACGTTGGTCGTTAAACTCACCGTATACGGCAATGTGTTCTTTTACAAATGGTCTAAAAGCTTCACAAATTGTTGCATAAACTTCTTTACTTCCGCACGTTCTTAGCGTAGTGTTAGAGAAGTTAGCATGCATACCCGAACCATTCCAATCCATATCTTTTCCAAGAGGTTTTGGGTGGTAATCAATGTAGTAACCATATTTTTCAGTAAGGCGGTCTAATAAATATCTAGAGATCCAGATTTCATCACCAGCTTTTTTAGCACCTTTAGCGAATAATTGATATTCCCATTGTCCAGAAGCTACTTCTTGGTTTATACCTTCAAAGTTTAAACCAGCTTCAATACATAAATCAGCATGTTCTTCAACTAAATCTCTACCATGTGTATTTTTTCCACCAACAGAACAGTAGTACATACCTTGTGGTGCAGGATATCCACCAATAGGGAAACCTAATGGTAATTGAGTTTTAGTATCCATTAAAAAATATTCTTGCTCAAAACCAAACCAGAAATCATCATCTTCATCATCGATTGTTGCTCTTCCGTTAGAGACGTGTGGTGTCCCATCAGGATTCATAACCTCAGTCATTACCAACCATCCGTTAATTCTGTCTGGATCAGGGTAAATTGCCACAGGTACTAATAAACAATCAGAAGATCCGCCTACAGCTTGTCTTGTAGATGAACCATCAAAAGACCAATTTCCAATTTCTTCAAGTGTACCCTTGAAATTTTCATGTTCTTCAACTTTGGTTTTACTACGCATATTTTGCGTTGGAAAATATCCGTCTAACCAGATATATTCTAATTTAATTTTGGCCATAATATTTTATTATTATTCTTTTAGATTGTAACAAAAATAAATTTTTTTAGCTTTACTTGTAATTTTTTAGGGGGTAAATATTTAATTATTCAATATAATTTGATATGACCGTATTTTTTTTGGGGTATTTTATAATAATTATATTTTTTATACCATTAAATTATTAAATCGCTAATTTTGCAATCTATTAGTATAAGGTGATAAATATGTCTAAAACAAGATTCGATGCTATTTCCAAAAGTCATGAAAGGCAACGCATTACAATTGAAGAAAAGGGAAGACGTTCTGAGCTTTTTGGAATTAACGTTTTTAATGAAGACCGAATGCTGCAATACCTTACCAAAGATGCTTTGGAAAGTGTTCGTAGTGCTATATTTTCGGGTTCCAAAATAGATCGGAAAATAGCAGATCAAGTAGCCGAATCAATGAAGACTTGGGCGATAACTATGGGCGCAACTCATTATACACATTGGTTTCAACCTCTTACTGGTGCCACTGCAGAAAAACATGATGCTTTTTTTGATTTGCTAGATGGTAAAGCTTTAGAGAAATTTGGTGGTGGGCAATTAGTACAGCAAGAACCAGACGCTTCTAGTTTTCCGAGTGGTGGAATTAGAAATACATTTGAAGCTAGAGGATATACTGCCTGGGATCCAACTTCACCGGCTTTTATTTATGGTACTACCTTATGTATTCCAACGATATTTGTTTCTTATACAGGAGAGGCTTTAGATAATAAGGCTCCACTTTTGAGAGCATTGAGTGCTGTAGATGATGCAGCTACCGCTGTTGCCAAATATTTTGATAAAAATGTATCTAAAGTAAATGCAACTTTAGGATGGGAACAGGAATATTTTCTTTTAGATAAAGCATTAGCTTTTTCTAGACCAGATATTGTAATGACAGGAAGAACATTGGTTGGTAGTCAAGCTGCAAAGGGGCAGCAATTAGATGACCATTACTTCGGGGTTATTCCAGATCGGGTCTTGAGTTTTATGAGTGATTTGGAAAAAGAATGTACGAAATTAGGTATTCCTGTTAAGACAAGGCATAATGAGGTTGCTCCAAATCAGTTCGAATTAGCACCTGTTTTTGAAGAAGCGAACCTCGCTGTAGATCACAATTTATTACTCATGGATGTCATGGATAAGATTGCCGATAAACATAGTTTTAAGGTGTTGTTTCATGAAAAACCATTTGCAGGCATAAATGGCTCAGGAAAGCATAATAACTGGTCTTTAGCAACAGATACAGGGGTTAATTTGTTGAGTCCTGGATCTACTCCAATGAAAAATTTACAATTTTTAACCTTCTTTATAAATACAATTAAAGCTGTTGATAATTATGAAGAGTTGCTACGCGCTTCTATTGCGTCGGCAAGTAATGATCATAGATTGGGAGCAAATGAAGCTCCGCCAGCGATATTCTCCATATTTGTAGGAACGCAGTTAAGTGGTGTCTTAGATGAATTAGAGGGGGTTTCTCAAGGTAAATTATCACCAGAAGAAAAAACAGAACTCAAATTAAATGTAGTTGGTAAAATTCCGGAAATACTCTTGGATAATACAGATAGAAATAGAACATCACCTTTCGCTTTTACTGGGAATAAATTTGAGATGCGCGGTGTAGGCTCAAAAACTAATTGTGCCAAGCCGATGACGGTTTTAAATACAATAGTTGCGAAACAACTTCAAGATTTTAAGAAAGAAGTAGACGCACTTATTGATAAAAAAAATCTAAAAAAAGACGAAGCTGTTTTTAATATCTTAAGAGAGTACATAAAAACATCAAAAAGAATTCGTTTTGACGGTGATGGATATAGTGATGATTGGGAAAAAGAAGCCATTAGAAGAAAGTTAAGTAATAATAAAAATACACCAAGTGCACTTCAAGTATTAACATCAAAAGCAAGTATTGATTTATTCAAAACCATGAAGGTAATGAGTGAAGTTGAGATTGCTGCCAGAAAAGAAGTAGAGTTGGAGACTTATATTTTTCAGATTCAAATAGAAGGTCGAGTTTACAATGAATTGGTGTATAGTTATATTATACCTGTAGCAATTGAATATCAAAGTGCGCTTATAAAAAATGTGATGGGCTTGAAAGATATCTATGGTGCTGCACATAAAAAATTATCAGATGGGCAATTGACAATAATTGAACAGATTGCAGAGCACATAGCTGATATGAAAAAGTTGAGTGACTTGATGACGGATGCGAGAAAAAGTGCAAATGCTTTGAAAGATATCAATAAGAAAGCCTATGCGTATTGTGATAATGTAAAACCTTATTTTGATCAGATACGACTTCATTGTGATAAGCTTGAAAGTCTAATGGATAACAGGCTTTGGCCCTTAACAAAATATAGAGAGCTACTCTTTCAAAAGTAAAATAATATTTTTTTTATTTTAAAGCACACAATTAGGTGTGCTTTTTTAATGATTCCACTATTTTTGTGCAAAATTAGTACCTATGAGTTCGTCGAGCAGTGAAAGATATAATCAAAGAGGAGTTTCCGCTTCGAAAGAAGATGTTCATAATGCCATAAAAAATATAGACAAAGGATTATTTCCGCAAGCCTTTTGTAAGATTGTACCTGATTACCTAACAAATGATGATGCGTATTGTTTGGTAATGCATGCTGATGGTGCTGGGACAAAATCTTCTTTGGCCTACATGTATTGGAAAGAAACAGGCGATATTTCTGTTTGGAAAGGCATTGCGCAAGATGCACTGATTATGAATATTGACGATCTAATTTGTGTTGGTGCTACCGATAATATTATGCTTTCGTCTACCATAGGTCGCAATAAGAATAAGATTCCCGCAGAAGTTATTTCGGCTATAATTAATGGTACCGAAGAGCTTATTACAGATTTAAAGAAGCATGGCATTACGATTCATTCTACTGGTGGTGAAACTGCTGATGTAGGTGATTTAGTTCGAACTATTATTGTCGATTCGACAGTTACAGCTCGTATTAAAAGAAGTAATGTTATTGATAACGCTAATATTAAAGCTGGCGATGTAATTGTGGGTCTAGAATCTTTCGGGCAGGCAACCTATGAGAAAGAGTATAATGGAGGTATGGGTAGTAACGGATTAACATCTGCACGTCACGATGTTTTTTCTAAATATTTAGCAGAAAAGT
>TARA_R110002033_G_scaffold1404_13_pt1 | contig 25424 bp, 32 predicted proteins | sample TARA_R110002033 | Tara Oceans TARA_R110002033 (sample SAMEA4397051) | marine metagenome | biome: Polar Biome; feature: [SRF] surface water layer (ENVO:00010504); material: water (ENVO:00002006), including particulate matter (ENVO:01000060) such as... | depth 5 m
ACGCGGGTCACCTCCGGCATGGCGGCAAACATGGCCGGGTCCACCTGCGCGGCACACCCCGTCACAAGGATCGGCGCGCCCGGATGGTCCTTGGCTGCACGTCGTATTGCCTGCCGGGCCGAGCGGACCGCCTCCGAAGTCACCGCACATGTATTGATGATGACCGCATCGTTCAGCCCCGCCTCGGAGGCATGGCTGCGCATCACCTCCGATTCATAGGTGTTGAGGCGGCATCCGAGCGTAATCAGCGTCGGGCTGGGAGGCGTGGTTGCATCAGTCATGGCAGGTTCGATGGGCCACATCGCGCCGTCTGGACACAGAATCAAGCCCAAGGGGCCAGTGAACGGTCAGATAACGGTCTCGAATTCCATCTCGACCGGGCCCGTCATGTAGACATGGTCGTCGCTCTCGCGCCAGTCGATGATCAGCGTGCCGCCATCGAGCACAAGGCGCGCCTTGCGCCCGGTAAGCTTTGCCCGCGCCGCGCAGACCAGCGCCGCGCAGGCGCCTGTGCCGCACGCCTTGGTCAGGCCGGCGCCGCGTTCCCACACCCGCAAGCGAATGGTTTCGGTGTCGATTACCTGCGCAAAGCCGACATTTGTGCCTTCCGGAAACAGCGGATGCCATTCCACCAGCGGACCAAGCGCCGGAATGTCATACGCATCGACATCCTTCACAAAGAAAACTGCATGCGGGTTGCCCATGGAGACAACGGCCGGGCGCGACAGGGTCGGATTGTCCATCGGGCCGACTTTCACATCCACACCGCGTACATCCATTTTCTCGGCCAGCGGAATGTCTTCCCAGCCCATCAGGGGCGAGCCCATGTCGACGGTGACGAGGCCGCCCTCGGCCTTATAGCCTTTCAGCATGTCGGCTTCGGTCTGGATCGTGACCATCGGCTTGCCGGTTTCCTCAAGGATGAGATGCGCCACGGCGCGGGCGCCATTGCCACACGCCGCCACTTCGCCGCCATCGGAATTCCAGATGCGCATGAACACGTCCTTAGTGGCATCGCGCTCCAGCGCTATCACCTGATCTGCCTGCAGGTCAGCCGCGATCTGACGCACCTGGTCGGCCGTCGGCGCGAAGGGCGTCGAGCGGGCATCGAACACGGCAAACGCATTGCCGGCGCCATTCATCTTCCAGACTCTCATCGCGCGTGTGTATTCCGTTTTTGGCCGGCGGCAAAGCTGGCGATTGAAAGCCTATTTCGGCAGCCGTGTGGAGACGACCCAGCCACCTATCTGGATGCAGAGCGCAATCAGCAATGCGCCGTACACAAGCGGGTGCGACACGAAAAACGCGAGCACCGCAACCCCGGCGCAACCGTAATCCACAAGATCGCTCGACATGAGCCATCCCTGCGGCTGACGGGCCTTGCGCACATCCAGCAGCGTGACCGTGCGCCAGACGCGCCCCATGTCCGGCGGACCAAAAGCGGCCAGCAATTGCTTGGGATCGATAATGCCTGTCATCTCGGCGAGATCCTCGGCCTTTGCCTCGCCGAGCGCGACCGTGCGCTTGCGCGCCGATGTGCCGATCAGGCTGACCAGCGCCGACAGGATCACGGCCACTGCAATGGCCGCAATCGTGAAACCGTCAAAGGGGCCATATCCGCTCATAGCGCCTATATAAGCACGCCGCGCGCGGACGGAAGCAGCGATCGTCTCAGCGCTTCGGAATGGCGGCCCAATAGTCGAAGTCCAGCAGAACGCCAGCTGCGTATTTGCCGGCATCATCCTTGTAGGCGAAGGCGCCGGGATCCTGGTCCTTCACGGCGACAAGCCGCAGGCGCAGCGCGCCGCACGTGTCAGACAGCTCGGCCTTGTCCAGCACTTCGCTCCAGGCATAGATCGTGTCGCCCGCAAACAGCGGGCTGGCATGCGTGCCGGCATTGATCGCCAGCATCTGGCCCGCATTGGCGAGCCCATTGAACGCCAGCGACCGGGCAATCGAGATCACGACACCGCCATAGATCAGCCGCTTGCCAAACCGGCTGTCCTTCTGGCCATGCGCATCGAAATGCACCTTGGCCGTGTTCTGGTAGAGGCGCGTTGCGATCTGGTGCTCGGCCTCTTCCACAGTCATGCCGTCAACATGGTTGATCTTCTCACCCACGGCATAGTCGTCAAACGTGTAGGGGCTGCCGGCGAGCGCCATGTCCCAGGCCTTCATGTCGGGATGACCCGTCAGCTCGATGGCTGGCACAGCCGCGGGCAGGTCCGGCACGACCGGCTCAGGCGCCGGATTGTCCATCTCGTACTTGTTGACCATCACCCAGCGCACGAAGGACATCACCGTCTCGCCGCGCTGGTTGAAGCCGGTGGTGCGCACCCACACGACGCCCGTCTTGCCGTTCGAATTCTCCTTGATGCCGATCACTTCGGATACCGTGTTCAGCGTATCGCCCGGCATGACCGGCAGGAAGAAACGCCCATCGGCATAGCCAAGATTCGCCACGGCATTCAGGGAGATGTCAGGCACGGATTTGCCGAACACGACATGAAAGGCGTGCACCGGATCAATGCAGAGCCCCGGAAAACCTGCAGCCTTGGCAAATTCAGCGGAAGAATATTGCGCATAGCGATTGCCCGTCATCGCGCGATAGAGGGCGACATCGCCTTCGGTCAGCGTCTGCGGTGTAGCGTGGATGATTTCCATGCCGACATGGAAGTCTTCGAAATAATTGCCGGGATTGGATTTCTGTACGCTCGCCATCTGCCGCCTCGCTCAATGAGGCTCCAGCAGCGGCGCAGAAGTATCAGGCGCGACCGATGAAGCCAGTCAGGGTTTCGGCCATCACCTGCACGCGGGGCGCATCCGAAATCAAGCCGGAAGCGAAAAAAGGCGCCAGAACGAGCGAAATCGCCGCAGCCAACAGGAGACCAGCCATGACCTGTTGTTCCCGGCGCTCGGCCAGCTGGTCAAACACGCGCGGCCCCATCAGCATGTAGGGCAGGCCAAACATGCAGAAAGCAGCAAACACAAGGAAGAGTGCGGCGAGGGTGAACAGGATCATCATCATGAGCCGCTTATCCTCCATCAAGGCTGATATTCCGTCGCCTGAATCGATGAAATTCAATCGAATCGGCGTGTTTGGCCTCGATTTCGGATATTCAGATCAGATCAAGCAGCAATTCGACCGGACGGCCCAGAACGGCCTTGTTGCCCTTGATGAGAATTGGCCGCTGGATGATCTTCGGGTTCTCCGCCATCGCAGCATAGACGGCCTCATCACTGGCCTCCTCGGCAAGCCCTGCCTCAGCCGCATTCTTCTCGCGCAGGAAGGCGCGGGGGCTGACACCGCCCATCTTCTTCGCAATATCCTGCAGCTCCGCCACGCTGAGCTGCTCGGAAGCATTCATGTATTTGCGCACGTCCGGCTTGATGCCCTTGGATTCGAGTAGCTCGAGCCCTTTGCGCGATGTGCTGCAGCCCGGATTGTGAAGATAGGTATAGGTCATCATGCGGCCTCGAAGGCCTTGATGGCGTCATGCATGGCCACCGTGCGCCGGGCTTCGTCCAGATGCAGCAGCTCCGTCATCTTGCCGTTGACCTTCAGCACACCCTTGCCGGCATTCGCTGGATCGGCAAACGCTTCAATCACCGCCTGCGCCTGCTCCACATCGTGCGGGCTTGGGGCAAAGATGCGATTGGTCGCCTCAAGCTGTGACGGGTGGATCAGCGTCTTGCCATCAAAGCCCAGCGTGCGGCCCTGTTCGCACTCGTCAATCAGGCCGTGCTCGTTCTTGATGTCATTGTAGACGCCATCAATCGCGATCAGGCCATAGGCCCGCGCGGCGGCCATGCTGAGCCCGAGCGCTGTCTGGAAGGCAAGACGGTCAGGTGTCGGGCGAGCGCGATATTCCTTGGCCAGGTCATTCGTGCCCATGACGAATGTGGTCAGACGCGTGCGGTGCGCGGCCTCGGCAATTTCCTGGATATTGAGGATGGCAAGCGGCATTTCGATCATGACCCAAAGGCCAAAATCGGCGGACGCCCCGGCAGCCGTCAGCGCCTTGTCCAACCGGTCAATATCCGCCCCGGAGACGACTTTCGGCGCGAGAATGGCGTCTGCGCCAGACTTTGCCGCCATTTTCAGGTCATCCGCGCCCCATTCCGTGTCGAGCCCGTTGATGCGCACGACGATTTCGCGCGGGCCATAGCCGCCGCCCTGCACCGCGTTGAGAATGGCAGCGCGTGCTTCGGCCTTCGCATCCGGCGCCACGGCATCTTCCAGATCAAAGATCAGCGTATCGGCCGCGAGGTCCTTTGCCTTTTCCAGTGCGCGTGTATTGGCGCCCGGCATATAGAGGCAGGATCGGCGCGGACGGTGGGCGTGGGCTGACATGGGGCGGTCCTTGACGGTTGACTTGCGATTGGGGAAGGGGTGGCCTCATTGTTCCAAAAGATCAAGATGACCAAAGGGCCGCCATGACAGAGTTTCCGCTATCAGGACATGTTGCCACCGGGTTTGAACCTGTCCGCGAGGCATTCGAGGCGAATTTCGCGGATGATGGAGAGCTTGGCGCCGGTTTCGCTGTGCTGCTGGACGGCGAGCCGATTGTCGACCTGCTCGGCGGCTGGGCTGACCGCAAGATGGAAAAACGCTGGGACGCGCAGACCTTGGTGCCCGTCTATTCCACGACAAAAGGCATTTCCGCGCTCGTGCTCGCTGCTGTCGTGGCAGGTCTCGACGACGGATATGAAACACCGATCTCCGAATTCTGGCCCGAATTTGCCGCCGAAGGCAAAGGCGCCGTCACGATCGGCCAGTTCGTCAGCCATCAGGCCGGCCTGCCCGGCTTCATCAACGAAATCGACCCGGAAATCTGGCTCGACCCGCCCGCCTGCGCCGCCGCATTGGCCGCCCTCCCACCGATGTGGCCACCGGGCACCGCCCACGGATACCACCCGACGACCTGGGGCTATGTCGTCGGCGAGATGTTCCGGCGCATCAGCGGCGTAACGCTTGGCACATGGCTGCGCGATAACGTGTGCTCACCTGCCAACATTGATTTCCATATCGGCCTGCCAGCCAGCGAGCATGACCGCTGCGCGGATATCAAACGGCCAACAGCCCTTCCGGCGCTTGGCGAAATGACAGACCCAAAGAAAGCCGCCTTCGGCACCAAATGGTCGTCGCCCAATCGCGGCGGCGCCATCTGGCGCGAGATTGAAATCCCCTCGGCCAATGGGCATGGCACAGCCGCCAGCGTCGCGGCGCTCTATGACGCCTATGCCCATCGCGGCGCCGTGGCCGGCAAGGCGCTGATGGCGGACGACGCCTTTGCCAGCCTCATCCGCCCGCGCGTCGACGGCCCTGACCTTGTGCTCAACATGTCGACCAGTTTCGGCGCGGGCATCATGCGCAACACGCACGGCTTCTTCGGCCCGAATGCAGACTCTGTCGGTCATTGCGGCTGGGGCGGGTCCATGGCGATTGCTGATCCCGACCGGCACCTCACTTGCGCCTATGTCATGAACAGGCAATCCAACGTGCTCGTCGGGGATCCCCGCGCCGTCGCACTGGTCAACGCCGTCTACGGTTGCCTCTGACATGCTCGGGCACGTCAACTGGCCCGCCTTCCTCATTGCCATGGCTGCGGTCGAACTGACACCCGGTCCCAATATGGGCTGGCTTGCGGCGCTATCGGCCCGGCTCGGCTGGCGGGCAGGGCTTATGGCCGTTGCTGGTGTAACACTCGGCCTGCTCATCCAGCTGATTGCGGCGGCCACCGGGGCCTCCGCGCTGCTCGCAGAATCGCCCGTGCTCTACGAATCCCTCCGCTGGGCGGGCGTTGCCTTCATGCTCTATCTCGCGTGGGAGGCCTTTGCCGATACCGGATCAGCGTCAGCCGTGAGAGGCGGAGGCAAGGAAGGCTTTCGCCGGGGCCTCATCGCGAACATTCTCAACCCCAAGGCCCTGCTCTTTTACATCATTGTCGTCGGCCAGTTTGTCGATCCCACCTCCGGAGCGATCTGGAGCCAGATCGTGCTGCTCGGCCTCATTCATCTGACTGTCGCCATCCTGGTCCATATCGGCATCGTCTTCCTGGGCGCGAGTCTCGGCGCCGCTCTGGAACGCTGGCGCACATCGCTTCCCGCAAGGATCGGGTTTGCCCTGACACTCGCCGCAATCGCTGTCTGGATTGGCATATCCACACATCGGTGATCAGGCCGCCATCTGGCATAAGTATTGCAGGATGCAGGTGGGGCACTTGCGTGCTCCCACATGCAAATCCTGCCCCGGCGCCTGTTTGGCCGTCGGGGCTTTTTTGTCTGTGCCGCTTTGAGGCACTCATTCTGATTTCATTTTGACCCGCAGCGGCGCATTTGCGGCCCATCTGTGTGCCACTGACACAGTATGAGACACGCGCCGATGCCTCCACACCAGAGACAGCACATAATATCTCACTGAATCATAATGATTTTTCAAATTACCCCACACAGGCGAGTTCATTCGCGGGCAAACGGCATGGAAGTTGCATAATCTGTGCCAGGTGCTTCTGCACCTCCTAGTGAACAATACCACTTGCCCCGGCAGCCTTTGGCTGTCGGGGCTTTTTTCACGCAGGCTGGGCTGTCCGGGCCAATCGCCGCGCCTTGGCCTCACCCAGAACGCTATCCGTCGTGAAAATGGCGAGCGCCGTCCAGATACACCCGAAGGCAATGGCATGCGTCCATCCAAACGCCTCGCGGAAGACCAGTGTCGCAATCAGGAACTGAAGCGTCGGCCCGATATATTGCATCATGCCGATCGTGGAGAGCTTCAGCCGCTTTGCAGCCAGCCCGAACAGGATCAGCGGCGTGGCCGTGATCGGCCCGGCCAGAACCAGCAGCAAATTGTCCCAGCCGCCCTCGCCCATCAACCGGCCTTCAGGCTGTTGCAGGAACCATGCGAACCAGGCCATCGCGAGCGGGGCCAGCACCACGACCTCGACCAGAAAGCCCGCCCGGCTGTCGATCGCCACCTTCTTCCGGATCACCGAATAGAAGGCAAACGTGAAACAGAGGCCCAGCGCGACCCATGGCACATGCCCGAAAGCCACGGTCATCACGCCAACGCCAATCGTCGCAATCGCCACGGCAACCCATTGGGCAGGGCGCAGGCGTTCGGAAAATATCAGCATGCCGAACAGAACATTGACCAGCGGGTTGATATAATAGCCGAGCGAGGCCTCCATCGTCCGGCCCTGGTTCACCGCCCAGATATAGATCAGCCAGTTCACCCCGATCAGGATGCCCGACAGGGCCAGCCATTTCAGGTTCTCCCATTTGAACGCCGTGCGGATATCACGCCAATTGGCGGCGACCGCGATCAGCAGGATCGCGGTCGGGATCGACCAGATGATCCGGTGCGCCAACAGTTCCACGGCGCCAATATGGCTCATCGCGCGGATATAAAGCGGCAGAGACCCCCAGATCACATAAGCGCCGAGGGCAGCCGGAAATCCGAGGCGAAGGGAGGACGAAGTGCTCATGCGCCGCGATGTAGGCGCAGCCGGGATGCTGCGCCACCCAATTCTTGCTGCGCAGAGCGCTTAGTTTTGCTTCACCCCGAAAGGCCTGCCGCAGATCAGCCCGTCGTGACGGGCTGTTTCTCGGCTTTCAGCACGCCGCGGTTCAACAATTCTTCCGCAATCTGAACAGCGTTGAGCGCTGCGCCCTTGCGAAGATTGTCCGAGACGCACCAGAAAGCGAGACCGTTCTCGACGGTCGGGTCCTTGCGCACGCGGCTGATGAAGGTCGCCCAGTCACCGACGCACTCTTTCGGCGTGATGTAGAGCTCTTCCTTCGGATCATCGACCAGCATGATGCCCGGGCTTTCGCGCAGCAGACGCTTGGCCTCGGCAGCGCTCATCGGGCCAGCCATCTCGATATGGACCGCTTCGGAATGGCCCACAAACACAGGCACGCGCACGCAGGTCGCCACGAGTTCGATGGCAGGATCGAGGATCTTTTTCGTCTCCTCGCGCATCTTCCACTCTTCCTTGGTGAAACCGTCATCCATGAAGACGTCGATCTGCGGGATCACGTTGAAGGCGATATCCTTCTGGAAGACCTGCGGCGTCGGCTCGTCATTGACGAAGATGCCCTTGGTCTGGTTCCAAAGCTCGTCCATGCCGTCCTTGCCGGCGCCGGAAACCGACTGATAGGTCGCAACCACGACACGGGTGATGCCAACTGCATCATGGATAGGCTTCAGGGCCACAACCAGCTGCGCAGTCGAGCAGTTGGGATTCGCGATGATGTTTTTCTTGGCATAGCCCATCACTGCATCGGCGTTCACTTCCGGCACGACGAGCGGCACGTCCTTGTCCATGCGCCAGGCCGAGGAATTGTCGATCACGATGGCGCCGGCAGCCGCAATTTTCGGCGCCCATTGTTTCGAGATCGTGCCACCGGCCGACATCAGCACGAGGTCAACGCGCTTAAAGTCAAAAGATTCAAGGTCGTGGCACTTCAGAGTCTTGTCGCCATAGCTGACTTCCTTGCCAATCGAGCGCCGGGACGCGACAGCAAAGACTTCATCTGCGGGGAAGAGGCGCTCATCCAGAATGTTCAGAAGTTCGCGTCCGACATTCCCTGTTGCACCGACAACTGCAATCCGCGTGGCCATGATATTAAACTCCGTTGTGTAAGCCGCAGGCTTATGACGCATTCTTGTCCCATGTGCAAAGCCTGTTGCCATCGTGTTATGTGTTATGCAGCACTTTATCCCTGCCCCAGGCCCAAGGAGACCCATGCGTGCTTGACGATATAATCGCCCGCTACATTGCCAGCTACAACGCCCGCGACATTGACGGCATGATCGACTGCGTGACCGATGATGTCGTGTTCGAGAACATTTCGAACTCCGGCCAGTCCATGCGGCTCGATGGAAAGGACATGATGCGTCAGGTGGCAGACCTGTCGGGCAATGCGTTTTCCTATCGCCGCCAGCGGCTGGTCAATGTCGTCACCGGGGCCGGCAAGGCCGCTGCCGAGATAGAGTTCGAAGGCAAGGCCGCCGTCGACCTGCCCAATGGCGTTCGCGCCGGTGAGACGGTCAAGATCCGCGGCGCCAGCTTCTTCGAATTCCGCGGCAACCTGCTCTGCCGCATCGCGGACTATAGCTAGCCGGCCCTATTCCGCCGCCGGTTGGCACACGCCCCCTCGGGTTTGGGCATAGGATACAGCTAACCCATCCATATCTGCGACATAGGGCTCGGGCAGTTCGGCTTTGATTTCTGCCCATGCCGCAGCGCCGCCTGGCGTACAGATCACACGCAGATAATCCGGCGCCGCTCCCATCCGGAAATTCGCGTCCGGCACCAGACCCTTTCTCGCCCGATCCCATATCTGGAACGTCGCCCAAGCATGCTCGCGCATCAGATACAGGAAACGCAGCCTATCTGCCGCGTCCAACGGCGGGGTCGCATCCATTCCGGACTGGAAAATCATGGCCGTGTCGCGGTCGGTATAGACCGAGGCGCGAAAGGTGGACCATTGCGCCATCGTCGCGTTGGATTCGTTGCGAAGCATCACCGTATTGCCGCCGCGCAACTGAAGGCCCACAAACCCGAGCGAAATGACGACGGCGATTGCGCTCACGATTTCAGCAATGAGAGCCAAGTACTCGATACGCGTCCTGCGCTGCTGCAGAACTTCCTCTTTCCCCTCGCTTGTCGTGTTCTCAGCCATTTTACATCCCCCGCCCACCAATCTCAGTTATAGAGGTCAGGCTGATCGAGCAAGCTGCGGCACACGTAGATCCGGCGCGAGCCCCTCGCCCATCAGGTCGATGAAATTGCCGGAATAGAAGGCCTCGACAGCGCGCGTCGATGCGCCCTTCAGGCTCTCGTCAAAGCGCTTCAGCGGATTGCGGCCACCTTCAACGTGTGGATAGTCCGACGAAAAGAGGCACACTTCCTCGCCCGCATTCGCGATGATCCAGCCGGCATCCTCATGCGGATAAGGCGTCACACGCAATTGCCTGCGTACAATCTCGGACGGTTTGGCTGACAGGTTCTGCAGCCGCGTCTCATTGCGCATGAAGGCGTGGGCCGCCGAATCCATCGACCGCATCCATCCGGGCACCCAGGCCGCGCCAAGCTCGATGGCGCCAAATTTCAGGTTCGGGAAACGGTCGAACACGCCATCGAATATCATCGTGGCCAGCGTCTGCATCACGGCAGACGGAATCGGCATGTAACTCACGGACGTGAAATTATCGTCCCCACCATGGAAATCCGGCACCGGCGGCAGGCCGTTTTCCTTGTAGACCGGGTTCAGCTTGTCCTCGCCGCCAACATGGAAAAGGATCGGCAGGCCCACTTCCTCCGCCATCGCCCAGACCGGATCGAGCCCGACATGGCTCGGCGCATGATGCTGCGGGCATTTCGACGGCACCATCAGGGCCTTCGCCCCCATCTCGATGGCATTGCGTGCCGTCTGGATGGACCGCTCGATATCTTCCAGCGGTACATAGGCCGTGGCCAGCAGGCGCCGGTCGACCGAACAAAAGTCGGTCATCATCCGGTTGTGCGCTTCGGCGGCGGCATAGCAGAGCTCCATGTCGTCGCCCTCATCCAGCCCGAAATTGCCGAGGCAGAATGTGGTGAACACAAGCTGGCTGGCAAAGCCGAGAAGATCGAGCACATCCGGGCGGTCTTCCCGGCGGAACGCGCCATGCGCCTCGTAATTCTTCCGCAGCAGAATGTTCTCCGCAACACCGGCGCGAAAGGCGGCATCGTCATGCGAAGCCAGCTGCCCATTGACGAAAGCGTCAAAGGATTTCTTCGCCTTGTAGACCGGAAGGTCGTGATAGCGCGCCAGCAGCTTGCGATCAAAATAGGGGTCGAGACAGTCACTCGGCTCCATCAAATGGCTGTCAGCATCATGCACAAGGCGGCTGCCTGCATAGGTCATCTCTGTTTCCTCCAAGTCTTCTTTTTGGAGGAAGATGTCACAGCAAGGTACGATCAACAATCTTACTGCAGGCCTCTATCGCTCATGCGGGCAAATACCAGATGCTCAACGCCGTCCCGTTCCTCTCGGCCCGCGATTACGAATCCTAACTTTTGAGCAACCCGAATAGAGGCTCCGTTGCCCGGCTGAATCAGCGCCACGCATTTTCGACCAGCATCCGCCTTGGCGATGGATTCCAGCAGCATCCGAGCAGCCTCTGTGGCGACACCCTGACCCCAAGCAGCGGGCCTAAGCCGCCAACCGAGTTCGACGCTTCCATCGTCTTCCTCTATCGCCATAACCCAGCCGAGCCGAGGCTCAGCCGCCGCCGGATTCTCGATCATCCAGTAACCGAAAGGCGACCTGTATGTTTTGTGGATATTAGCCAGAAGGAATTCCCGGTGCGCGACGGGATCCGCCCAAGGGCCGATCACATATCGCGTCACGCCAGGTTCGACATCCATGGCGAGGCAGAAGTCGAGATCGGCCAGAACGCGTTTCCTTAGCTGGAGGCGCGCTGGCATCATCCTATTCTACCTATCCTCTAGAGCGCCGCGATGATCGCGTCGGCCATGCCCTCGGTGCTGAGATTGCCGCCGAGATCCTTGGTCCGCGCGCCATTTTCGAGCGCCTTGCCGACAGCCGCGAACAGCGCGTCTGCGGCTTTCTCACGATCCAACGACCAACGCAGCGCCATTTCCAGCGACAGGATCATCGCGCACGGGTTGGCAATGCCCTGACCGGCAATATCCGGCGCCGAACCATGCACCGGCTCGTACAGTCCCGGTGTGCCCGGACCGCCCAGCGAGGCAGACGGCAGCATGCCGATCGAGCCTGTCAGCATCGAGGCCTCGTCCGAGAGAATGTCGCCGAACAGGTTGCCGGCGAGGATCACGTCGAACTGTTTGGGCGCGCGCACGAGTTCCATCGCGCAGGCGTCGGCATACATATGCTGGAGATCAATGCCCGCGCCGAATTCGGCATGGGCGAGCGTCACTTCCTGACGCCAGAACAGGCCGGATTCCATCACGTTCGATTTCTCGACCGAACAGACCTGCCCCTTGCGGCCGCGCGCAATGTCAAACGCCACGCGCGTGACGCGCTCGATTTCCGGATGGGTGTAAAGCGCCGTGTCATAGCCGCGACGATAGCCTTCATCATCGACATCGATGCCGCGCGGCTGACCGAAATACACATCGCCCGTCAATTCGCGCACGATCATCAGGTCGAGGCCTTCAATGATCTCGCGTTTCAGGCTGGACGCATCGACCAGGGCCGGGAAGCAATAGGCCGGGCGCAGGTTCGCAAACACGTCGAGCCCCTTGCGAATGGCCAGCAGGCCGGCCTCCGGGCGTTTGTCGCGCGCCACGCCATTCCATTTCGGTCCGCCCACGGCGCCGAGCAGGACGGCATCAACATGCCGCGCTATCTCAAGCGTCTCGTCGGCCATCGGCGTGCCGTGCATGTCAAAGGAGGCGCCGCCCACGAGGCCCGTCTCGAACTTGAGATCGGGGACGAGGATCTCGGCCACACGGCGCGCCTGCGCCATCACTTCGGGGCCAATACCGTCTCCGGGCAGAAGCAGGACTGTTTGCGATGACATGGGCGCGGGCCTCCTCAATATGGGTCTTTGCCGCGCGGGCGCAGCAGAAGACACGCCTCTAACGCCCCGGACCCGGTCACGCAATCAGCAGATTGCCCGGGAGTGGTCCCGGACTGGTCCGGGAATGGTCTCAGATGGGTTCGGCATCGGCCTCGTAAAGGCGCAAGGAACGGTCCGTAATGCCCAGCTCGGGGAAGAAGGCCCGCCATGTCGCCATGTGCGCCGTCTTGAAATGCGCCGCCAGCGCATCCCGGCTTTCCCAGCGCTCGTTCACGCGGATCAGGCCGGGATCCAGTACATCGACGCTATAGGCATAGTCGAGACACCCGGCCTCGGCCCGGCTCGCCTGGATCATCTGCTCCATCACGGCCTGCGCCTTGTCCAGATTGGCCGGCGGGATGCGCACAGTCCCCTCGATCACGATCATTGGGGCGCCTCGGAATCCTGCGTGTCATCAACAGGTTCAACAGGCGGCGCCTTCTTCGGCAGCGTCGCGTTGGTCTCCGGCTTCATGCTGAACGGATCATTGTGACAGCCGCCGAGCGCCATCAGGCACGCTGCAGACAAAAGAGCCAGTTTCCAGCGCGCCATATCTTTTCTCCCGTTGGGTTCGGTTCAGCCAGCCCGCTCGAGCCAGGGCGTCATGTGACGCCGCCTGGCCTCAAACGCATCAATCTCTGCCGCTGATGTCAGCGACGCGCCAATCTCGTCGAGACCCGCCATCAGGTTCGACTTGCGACCCGCATCGACATCAAATTTATGCACTGCGCCGTCGGGCGTCGTCACCGTCTGCGTCTCAAGGTCCACCGTGAACACGTGGTTCGCCCCGCCGGCCTGCGCCGCAAGCTCAGCGCACACATCCACCGGCAGACGCACCGGCAGGATACCGTTCTTGTAGCAGTTATTATGGAAGATATCGGCAAAGCTCGGCGCGATCACGCAGGTAATGCCCTGATCCAGCAGCGCCCATGGCGCATGCTCACGCGACGAGCCGCAGCCGAAATTCTCGCCCGTAATCAGGATGTTCGCCTTGGCATATTGCGGCTTGTTGAGCACGAAATCCGGGTTTTCGGAGCCGTCTGCCTTGGTTTTCAACTCGTGGAACAGGCCTTTCGACAGGCCCGTGCGGGTCGTGGTCTTCAGGAACTGCTTGGGGATGATCATGTCGGTGTCGACATTCGACATCAGCTTGCCCTTCTCCATCAGAGGGGCGGCCGTGCCGGTGAGGGTCTGGAAGGCTTTCATCTTATTATCCTAATGCGGGTCATGCGAGATGAACAGGGTCGGCACGTTCAGCGTGCCATTGCGAATGGTGAAAACAGTGCTGCCCGGCTTGCGGCCCTTGCGCTGCTCGGACACATCAAAGCCGGCATCCAGCAGGCGCTCATGGGCGGCGGCGAGATCAGCCACTTCCCATGTCAGGCCCCAGATGGAATCCGGCCCGGCAGTGTCCGGCGTCTCGCCAAGGCGGTTGATCACTTCAAAGGTCAGCCCGCCGGTGCGGAAGAACAGGAACCGCGTTTTCCATTCCGGCGCCGTGCGATTAAGCGCCAGATCAAGGCCAAGCCGTGCGCCATAAAGCGCGGCCGCCCGGTCGGGATTTGGCGTGTTGATGACGATATGGTCGAGGCCTGACACAGCGTCATCAGATGCATCCGTGGGCTCCAGCTCGCCGGTGTGATGCTCGATCAGGAAGGTGCGAACCCCCGCTGTCTCATCATCGGAACAGCGAAAACGCCGCCAGTTGCGCGTTTTCCCCGCAATTTCGCTCGTGCTGTCGCCCGGCATGATCTCGTGTGGCTTCAGGCCGCGCCGGGTCAGGCGATGATGGGCATGCTCGATATCACCGGTGCGGAAGGCAAGGCTCTTCAGGCCCGGCCCGTCATCGGCAATGATCTCGCCGAGGCGCTGCGCCAGTGGCCCGTCGCCATGCGGCGCCATCAATTCCAGCGCCGTATTGTTCACGCGGAAGATTGCCGTCGCCGCGCCATCCGCAGAGACCGCCTCCCAGTCAGGCGCGCGTCCAAGCAGCGCCGCATAGACGGCGGTGCCCGATGCTATTTCCGGGCAGACCAGAACAATATGGTCCAGCCCCGTGATCATGCCTTGGTGCTTTCCTTCGGCAGGGCCGCATCCACGTTCTTGAAGCGGGGCAGGGCCTCGACGCGAGACATCCAGCGGCGCACATGGGCAAAGGGCGCAAGATCAATCTGCGCCTGGCCGGAATAGGCGACGACACCGTAAATATCGATGTCCGCGATCGTCACGCCGCCGCCAACCAGCCAGTCACGCCCTTCGAGCAATCCGTTCAGTTCCTTCAGGGCATTGGTCGCATTGGCGAGGTTCGCCGCGACAACCTGTTCCGGGAAATCAAAGAAGCCGAGCTTCTGGGCGCGGGTCCGGAAGATGCCGATGGACAGCTGGCCTGTGCCCCAGAGCTGCCACTCACGCGCCCGAAGGCGCTCGGCCCGGTCCTTGCCGCCGAACTGGCCGGTCTCATCGGCCAGATAGTCGAGAATGACGGACGACTGGCTAAGGCACATGTCCTGCTCGTGATCCTCCAGGACCGGCACCTGGCCATAGCGGTTCTTGGCAAGGAAGGCGTCCGCCTTGTGGGCGCCCGAGCGCAGGTCGACATGCTCGTAATCAAAGGGCGTGCCCGTCAGGTTCAGCATCAGGCCGACTTTATAGGTCGGGCCGGAGGCAAACATGCCGTGCAATGTGTATCGTGTCATATGGCGTGTCCTCGCTTGAGTGGCCTCATTATGTGCGAGGACCGTACACTTTGAAATTGCCGTATCCGTGCATTGTTCAGGCGCCTAGCCGAGCACGCCATTGATCGCCGCCCGCGCAGCCAGCGCCGGACTCATCAAATGTGTCCGTCCGCCCCGGCCCTGACGGCCTTCGAAATTGCGGTTCGACGTCGATGCGCAGCGCTCGCCCGGGGACAGGATGTCCGGGTTCATGCCGAGGCACATGGAACAGCCCGGCTCGCGCCATTCAAATCCGGCTTCCATCAGGACAATATCAAGCCCCTCGGCTTCGGCCTGTGCCCGCACGAGGCCAGAGCCCGGCACGACCATGGCGCGAACGCCCTCGGCCACATGATGGCCCTTGGCAACGTCAGCCGCCGCGCGCAGGTCCTCGATCCGGCTGTTCGTGCACGAGCCGATAAAGACACGCTGCACCGGCGTCCCGGCAATCGGCACGCCCGCCTCAAGGCCCATATAATCCAGCGCCCGCTCGGCAGCCGCGCGTTTCACGGGGTCGGCAATCTCTTCCGGCACAGGCGTCTTGCCCGACAACGGAATCGCCTGTTCCGGGCTCGTGCCCCAGGTGATGGTCGGCTCAACCGACGCGCCATCAATCCGGATCACTGTGTCCCAGGTCGCATCATCATCGGAATGGAGCGTCTTCCAGTAGCTTTCCGCCACGTGCCACGCGCCAGCTTTCGGGCTCGCCGGACGGCCCTTCATGTAGTCGAATGTCTTTTCATCCGGCGCGATCAGGCCGGCGCGCGCGCCGCCTTCAATCGCCAAATTGCACAGCGTCATCCGCGCTTCCATCGACAGCGCCTTGATCGCCTCGCCGCGATACTCGATCACATAGCCTGTGCCGCCAGCCGTACCGGTCTGCGCAATGATGTGCAGCGCGAGATCCTTGGCCGTCACGCCGTCCCGCAGCTTGCCGGACACTTCCACAGCCATGTTCTGCATCTTGCGCGCGCGCAAGGTCTGCGTCGCCAGCACATGCTCCACTTCCGACGTGCCGATGCCATGCGCGAGTGCGCCGAAGGCGCCGTGCGTCGATGTATGGCTGTCGCCGCACACAATGGTCATGCCGGGCTGCGTGCGGCCCTGTTCAGGGCCCACAACGTGGACGATGCCATTGCGGATATCGCCCATCGGGAAATATTCGATGCCATATTCGGCCACGTTCCGCGTCAGCGTCTCCAGCTGGTTGCGCGCTTCGGGGTCTTTCACGCCAGCCAGACCCGCCGCCTGGTTCTCGGTCGGCGTATTGTGATCGGCCACGGCCAGCGTCAGGTCGGTCCGGCGCACCTTGCGGCCAGCCAGCTTCAGCCCGTCAAAGGCCTGCGGCGTCGTCACTTCATGAATAAGGTGCAGGTCGATATAGAGCATGCTCTCACCTGAAGCCGCATCCGTGTGGACGACATGCGCGTCCCAAATCTTGTCATAAAGTGTCTTGCCGGCCATTGATCCTGCCTATCCTCGTGTTCGCGGCGCACCATAGCGATAGATATGTACGATGGAAGCCCGGTCTACTGCGGGACTGAGCCTTGTATATCCCCAAACGCGAAAAATTCGCCGAATCTGTAGTATTGGCACGCCATTTGTAGATACAGCCGGGAGCGCTTTGTCCTTTGTCTCGAATTGGACCTGAGCAAATTCTGTCTGAGCCCGAGGCCATCGCATGCCGTCTACCCATACGCCTACCAGCAACGTCCTCTCCCTTCCCGCCAGGAGCCCGGCTTCCCGATTCAAGATCGTGTTCGTCGTGCATGGCGAAGGGCGCGGCCGCACTGTCGCGACGGATCAGGCCTTCACGCATCGCCTGCAACAGAGCAATCCTGAACTGGTCGGCCAGAGCCGCATTCACCGGACAGGCAGCGGCCCATTCGATTTCCGGGATGTCGGCCTGATCGTGTTCTGGCTGGGTGACCCGCTGCGGCAGAAATATCCGAAATGCTATGCCGAGGCCGTCCAGATCGAGGCAACGGCCAGCCTGTATGGCATCCGCGTGTTGAATTCTCCTTTTGGGCTCAGCAATACGTCCAAAGCCGATCAGGCCGGCATATGGGGCGAGACAGGCATGCCCAGCGCCTATGCCGCGCGGGCAAATTCTGCAGATGAGTTGCCCGCAGTGGCCAGCGAAGTCGGTTTCCCCTGCATCATCCGGTCCGATGATGTCCATTGCCAGCGCGACATTGTGATCGCGCGCAATGAGGCTGATGCCCGGCGTGTCGCGGCCAAATGCCTGTTCCCGGCCGCCGTCATCACCTTTGTCGATGTCCAGGGCGCCTGGCGCGCGACCGGTGACGAAACCAGCCTGTTCAGCCAATACCACCACAAGGCCCGCGCCTTCGTGTTCGGCGGCGAGGTCAAGGCCAGTCACCTTTTCTTCTCGACCGACCCCATTGTCGGTCTGTCGACATCGGTTTTTGCCCGCGAAGATACGCCGCGGCGCAACTTCATCCGGCGTTTCGGCCTCGGCGCCCATCCTGTCAGCCGCATGATCGAGGCAGACCTCGCGTATTTCGAAGCGCCAGTCGCCCACGCCGACGAACTTGTGAAAGCGGTCGCCGCGCTGGGGCTCGACTTTGCCGCCGTCGATTACAGCATCTTGCCGGATGGTCGCCCGGTCATCTGGGAAGCCAATCCCCATTTCTATCTGCCGTCAGGCCAGCAAAGCGTCTTCTCTGCCGAGCGTCAGGCCGTGCGGCGCGTCGAGGAGACATTCGACTGGATGGCCGCCCAGATCCAGGCGGAATACGCCCGCGCCCTCAGCGCCGGCGAGGATACGGCAAACACGGCCGAGCCCATCCAATATGCTCACTTCGCCTGAGGCGAGCCCCAATCGTCGCAGAACGAAAAACGCCCCTGCCGGAAGGCAAGGGCGTTTTTGAATTATGAAATGCGCTGGAAGATCTATTCTTCCGGAGCGGCCTCTGGAGCTTCAGCAGCAGCGGCAGCTTCTTCAGCGGCCTTGGCTTCGGCTTCTGCGGCAGCAGCAGCGGCCTTCTCGGCCTCAAGCTTTGCCTTGGCAGTAGCTTCGCGCTCGGCAGCAGCGGCTTCCTTGCGGGCAACCTTTTCTGCGTCCTTCTGGCGGCGGCGCTCGGTTTTCGAGACAGCGATCTCGACAGCCTCGATGCCGTGACCGGTCGTACGCTCGGCAATACGGGCCGATTTACCGCGACGGTCGCGCAGGTAGTAAAGTTTGGCACGGCGCACGCGGCCCTTGCGCTTCACTTCGATCGACTCGATCAGTGGCGAGACCAGCGGGAAAACCCGCTCGACGCCTTCACCGAAGGAAATCTTGCGAACCGTGAAGCTCTCGCTCAGGCTGCCGCCCGAACGGGCAATGCAGACGCCTTCGAAGCGCTGGACGCGCTCACGGTCGCCTTCCTTGATCTTCACGTTCACGGCCAGCGTGTCGCCAGGCGAGAAAGCCGGGATTTTTTTGTCGCCGAGGACGCGGACGCGTTCTTCCGCCTCAAGCTGCTCAATCATGTTCATCGCCATTCTCCGGCGGTTGGAATTCGGGGGTCTTGGAGTAAGCGGCGTATAAATCGGGACGGCGCTGCTTTGTCAACGCCTTTGCGCTGTTGCGGCGCCATTCTTCTATACGTTTATGATCGCCGGACAGGAGAACATCCGGTGTGGGACGGCCCTCCCACTCGCGCGGCATTGTATAATGCGGGTGTTCCAGCAGGCCCTGCTCGAAGGATTCCTCCGTCAGCGACGCTTCATTCCCCGCCACACCGGGCAGCAAACGCACCGTCGCCTCTATGAAAGCCATGGCCGCAACCTCGCCGCCCGCCAGGACGAAATCGCCCAGCGAGACCTCTTCCATGCCGCGCGCTTCGATCACCCGCTCATCAAGGCCTTCGAACCGACCGCAGAAAAACACGACACCCGGCCCGGCGGCCCATTCATGCGCTTTTGTCTGGTCAAACGGTTTGCCGCGCGGCGACAGATAAACCAGCGGCCGCCCCTCCAGCGCCACGCTGTCGATGGCAGCGGCAGCAACATCCGGCCGGAGCACCATGCCCGCGCCGCCGCCCGCCGGCGTATCATCCACATTGCGATGCTTGCCGACGCCAAAACTGCGCAGGTCCACGGTCTCGTGCGCCCACAGGCCCTTCTCCTCCGCGCGCCCCAGAATGGAGACACCGAGCGGGCCGGGAAAGGCATCCGGTACGAGCGTGATGAGCGTGGCTTTGAACATGGGCCGCATCTAGCCCACTCCAGCCCCCCAAGTCACCCCGCATGGCCCGTTGACGCCCGCTCGCCTCCGGCGCTTGATACGTCCAAAATAACGGGGGGATACAGATGACACTCGACACCATCGCCACCATTGCCAACATCATGGCCTCCTGCGCCGTGGTCCTGACACTGGTATTCATCGGCCTGCAGCTTCGCCAGAACGCCCATTTGACACGCATGGCGGCGGCGCAGACCTCCGCCCAGCTCCTGTCAGCCAATATGGGCCGCGTCACCGAAAGCGCCGACCTTGCCGAACTGCTCACGCGCGAGGATACCCCGGAAAGCTGGAGCCGCCCGGAATTCCTGCGTGTCTCCAACTTCCTCAGCATTTCCTTCCGCCATTTCGAAGTCCTCCACACCCATCGCCGCTTCGGCGTCTTCGAGGATGAATTGTGGGAAGGCTCGGAAGCGCGGCTCAGGGAATCGCTCAGCGATGCGGGCATCCGCGCATGGTGGGCCGAAAGCCGTATCGTTTATGCCCGTAGTTTCGTGAAATATGTCGACAGGCTCGCCGCCGAGCTTGAGGTCGCCCAGGCCATGTCCACAATGGGCCAGGACTAGGCCGCCAGCTCCACCGCGCGGCGGGACGTCACCCTGTTGCGGCCGCCATTCTTCGACTGGAAGAGCGCCGCATCAGCCGTCTCAAGCGCCATGTCGATCTGCGCGCCGGGTTTCAGCAGGCACGTCCCGAAGCTCGCCGTGATCGAGAAATCCTCACCCCTGCATTCCAGGTGCAGCGAAGCGATGCGTTCGCGAATGCGCTCACACACGAGGGCAGACTGTTCCAGCGTCACATTGCTGAGCAGGATGACGAATTCCTCGCCGCCCCAGCGGCCCAACCGGTCGAAAGGCCCCCGCAATTCTGCAAAGGCTGCCGCCGCAACCTCCTGCAGCACGAGATCGCCCGTCTTGTGGCCGAACCGGTCATTGATGCGCTTGAAATGATCGAGATCGAACAAGACCAGGCCTGCCGTCTCATGTGTGCGCCGCATGCGCTGGATCTCGTCTTCCAGCGCCTGCTTGAAGAAACGTCTATTATACAGGCCGGTCAGCGGATCGGTCGCCGCGAGCGCTTCGAGGCGCCGCTGGTAACTCTTCAGGCGGAACTCGTGCTGTGAGGCAATAACGCCCGTAGGCAGCGCCACGCAGCCGGAGATCAGAAGATTCGTCAGAACGAACGCACGCGGATTGGTCGGCACGCCCAGCTGGTACATCAGCATCGAGAAGGTGAACGACAGACACAGCGCCGTAATTGCGACGAACGCAAAAAACAATAATGAATCAAAGACGTCACGTGTACGGTTTGAGATAGGCATCCTGTCCTCCTCGTTTACATGCTTCTACACGTTACAAGCGAACATCCCGCGAATCCGGGCCCGGGATTTGCAGCTGCGGCATTTACAAACTGGCAATCTTTGGCGCGCGATCTTGATTACTCAACGAAAATCGGGGGAACCTGATGCGGGTTGAGGGCTTATGCGTCCAGCCGCCGCATATTCGTTGTCAGGCTGGCTTTCAGGAGAAAATAGTATGGATACGACGAAGCGACACTTGCTGATGGGTGGCTCTGCCGCCATCCTGGCAACGGCCCTCAGCGGCTGCGGCACCCTTCTTTACCCGGAACGCAAGGGCCAACGCGGCGGCCGGATCGACCCTGCCGTGGCCATCCTCGACGGCGTCGGCCTGCTCCTGTTCCTCATTCCCGGCCTGATCGCCTTCGCCGTCGACTTCTCGAATGGCACGATCTACCTGCCCGGCGGCCGCCGCGCCGAAAAGGCCGATGATCTCTCGGAAGTGAAAATGACCGCCGCGCTGACCAAGCCGGAAGTCGACCGCATCTGGACCGAAACCTATGGCCATGCCGCGCCCTTCGAGCTGTCCGAGCTTGAGCGCCGCCGCCTCATCGACAAGTCGATGACCCTCGACACGGTCGCCAGCCTCGCCCGCAACGATTTCGCGCGCATCTGATCTGGTCAGGAAGCTGCGGATGCGTCCGCAGCTTCCCCCGCCTCCCGGCCATCCGCTCAGTCGCCCAAGGGCTCGCCGGGTTCCTGCGCCTTGCGGATATCTGCCTGCAAGACCTTGAGCCGCTCGTGATAGTGCTCGCCTTCCCCGAATTCTTCAAACCCCGCATAGCGCGCATGCGCGCCAATCACGCGCCGCGCCTGCTTGATAGGGCACCAGTATTGTTCGGTGCGTGAGCCCACCTCCCGGACATAGGCGATGACGCCGTTCACATAGGAACAATAAGCACAGTTCAGTTTTTCGATCATGTTCAGGTAGGCAAGGCCGCTCCGGTCGAACACGAGATAGCGATGGCGCCGAACCTGCGGGATGCCGTAAATGCGAAAGCAGATGGCCTGGTAGATCGACACCCAGAGGTCCACGATCGCAAACGGGACGATCAGGGAGTAGATCACCGGCGCTGACAGCCAGACCAGAGGCCGCGCACTGAACAGGTAGCGCGCCACATGCGTGCGCAACTCGCGATGGCGCCGCACCACTTCCTGTTCGAACAAGACCTTCCCGCGCTCAAGGCCGTACTGCAAGCCCCGCCCGCTTCTTGGCCATTTCGGCTTCCAGCTCGATTTCGAGCGCGTGAAGTTTCGCGGAGATCTGCTCTATCGGATTTGTCATGGCCACTTCGTTGCGCTCATCCCGCGATACTGACAAGCACAGGCTTGGCGCGTTTCAATCCGGCCAGTCGCGGAACAGGCCGAACTTCACGTTCGTCACCATCGCATTCGCGGTGAAGTGCAGCGTGTCGGTCTCAAATTCCCACACCGCCGTATAAAATTAGTGGGCCGTTTTTTTCTTAAGTACGAATTTGATACTGGCCTCAGCACCAGCCTCTGCAATGAATAGCAGCTCGCCCTTCGCGCTTAGGGTCATGCCTACTTCGATTTCATCGATCTCCCACTCTTTGGCGGAGTCGCTTATAGTTGATCCCAGCTTCATAAGTGTAGCAACACTCTTGCGCCACTGAGACTCGATATTCTTGCCATCGATTTTTTCGGCGTGGCCCTTCCTACGCCGGAATAGTATCCCCCCGTGATTTGTCGCGGCGTCATCTGAAACCACTGTCTCCTCGACAGTCGTGGATTCAGGCACGTAAACAGAGAAACTCCATTCGGTATCCGGCGTTTGCATCGCTTCCTCCTATAAAAATGGATCTACATTCAGGGCATACGTCGCTTGCTGCATACTTTGAATAAGACCGACGATCGGTGTGGCCGTGTCCTCAGTCTCACACTTGCCCTTGTAAATTCCCACAGCCTCACCGCTTGGCAAAGATACAAGCGCTCCGGAGTCGTACATCTCGCAGGGCTTATCCATTTGCACCAACACAGCGAATTCACGCGTATGATAGACATTAGAAGCGTTCATTGGGGCAACAATCCTGCGTTGAAGAGCCCCTGCTTTTGTCTGAATGATTACGGACTGCCCGGCGGCTGGAAACCGCAGATATGGCAATAGGGTTGGCTGATCCGGCTTCGAGTGTATGTCTACGAAGGCGGCATCCACGGGCTGGTAGAAAGATCTGATCAAGGCTCCGTTTTGGCCCGAGGCCATCGGAACAGAGAAACCGATTCCGTTGCCGCCAACCACATGGCCTGACGTAAGAATCCCCCACTGTCGGCTTGTTCGGCACTGTGCCCAGCACGCCGATGTTCCTAAATGGGGATGTTGTAGCGCATGGGGCTCAATTAGCGCATGACGAAAAACGAGAGGAAAAATTTGTCGCAGCCGGGGGAATTTGATCTCGGCGACAACATGGAATGATGGACCCTCCCACGCAGGTAAGGTCGCGATAAGACCAAAACCTTTCCTCTCCAGCGAAGGGTCGAACAATCCGATTGCCAGCTGTCTAACCAGTTCGGTCAAGCTGAAAAATCCTTCCTCCCAAGGGTATGGAAAACGGAATCTACTCAAGATGAACTGGCCAGACCCCAATTCGGAAAACATTGCATGAGTCCATCTCGCGCTCCGCGCGATAAGCTCCCAGTCCCCCTCACTACGCTCGCGAATTGAACTGAGCTCGACTTCAAGTTCACGCGGCACGAGCTCGCTTGGTGGATTCCCCTCAGGCAACACTTCACGAAGATAGTCATCCGAATATTCCACCCGCGCCCCCATATTATAAAAATGGAATAATTCACCTTTTATTAGATAAACGTATAGGCCGTCTGCGGACAAGGTCAAATAGATAAAGATTTGAGCTTTTGCCCGACAACATATCTTTGGCTCCACCGGGCCCTTTGTCTCAGTCCGGCCAGTCGCGGAACAGGCCGAACTTCACATTCGTCACCATCGCATTCGCCGTAAAGTGCAGCGTGTCGGTCTCGCCTTCGCGCGCGGCGGCTGCCTTGAACGCCAGGTCGAGCTGGGCGAGATCGCGCGTCTCGATCATGATGTGAAACTCGCGCACATCATCCGGCCGCAGGCCCAGCTTGCAGCGCATCATCCGCCAGCTTTCGATCCGGCCCTCATTCGCCATGTGATTCAGGAAGGCGGGCAGGGCGCTTGCAAAGGCGCGCTCGTCCGTTCCGGGCTTCAGGTCAAACCAGATATGATAGATGTCCAAGGGCCTTGTCTTTCGGGCTTTTGCGGTTGGCTTCGTGCACGCTCCGGGCTTTATACGTGCTTTTTCCGTGCTTTTATCCGTGCATTCTGAGGGCGTAAATTGCGCTGACAGGACATGTTCTATACGGGAGGAGAGATGGCAAACACTCCGGCACTTTCTGTCCTGATTCCCTTCTTCAACGAGGAAGGCAACGTGCATCCCGTGATCGACGAGATCCACGCGGCGCTGGCCGGAATCGATTTCGAGATCATCTGCGTCAATGACTGTTCCGCCGATGCGACCAGTATGGAACTCGCCGAAGCGAAGGCCCGTCACCCGCATACGGTCGTCGTGCTCAACCATGTCGCCCGGCGCGGCAAGTCCTCGGCCCTTTTCAGCGGCCTGAGATCAGCGCGCGGCGAATGGGTCCAGCTGCTCGATGGTGACGGCCAGAACGACCCCCACGACACCGCCCGCCTCTGGGCCGAAATCATCGCGCCGGGGGCCCCTGCAAGGCTCGGCATCATTGCTGGCAAGCGTAACAGCCGCAACGATTCCGGCTTCAAGTGGCTGCAATCGCGCGTGGCCAATGGCGTGCGCCGTTTCGTGCTGCGCGATGACGCGACCGACACCGGCTGCGGCTGGAAGCTGATCCGCACCCGGGCCTTCCGCGACCTGCCTTATTTCGCGTCCATGCACCGTTTCCTGCCGGCCCTCATCAAGCGCGCCGGCTGGGATGTCCGCGAGGAACGGGTCAATGACCGCGAGCGCCTCGCCGGCGTGTCCAAATACGGATTTCTCGGCCGCCTCGGTGCCGGCATCTTCGACCTGATCGGCATGTTCTGGCTCACGCGTCGCGGCGGCTACGGCATTCCTGCCGAGTGGAACGACCCGCGCGCCAGATAGCCCGTCAAAGCCTTAACGCTTGTCCCCGCGCAGGGCGCGGTCGCGCGCCCTGATGCCGGCTGGTGAGCGCGGATCGACCCGTGGCTGTGACCGCTGCTGCTGTACAGGCGCTGCCTGAACCTGGGGCCGCGGCTGGGGCGCTGCCCTGACAGGTGCCTGCGCTGGCGTCGCGCGGGCAGGGGCCCGAACTTGCGGGGCAGCCTGTACCGGTGCCCTCACAGGCTGGCGCGACTGCATGGCGGGCGTTTGAGGCAGTACACGCTGGCGCTCCTGGCGTTGCGGTTGGGGCCTGCGCTCAACCTGCCGGTCAGGCCGGGTCCACTGTCGATCACCGCCGCGCCGGTCGCCTGCATCACGCATGCGCGGTGTGTCACGGCGGGTCGCGTCG
>TARA_R110002033_G_scaffold138808_1_pt1 | contig 25412 bp, 30 predicted proteins | sample TARA_R110002033 | Tara Oceans TARA_R110002033 (sample SAMEA4397051) | marine metagenome | biome: Polar Biome; feature: [SRF] surface water layer (ENVO:00010504); material: water (ENVO:00002006), including particulate matter (ENVO:01000060) such as... | depth 5 m
TTTATGTAACTATTGGTGACTGACACGGAATTTTAAACGCTCTCATTCAGACATATAATTTCCACTCTCTATGCAGCTGTTTCAACTTGTAACATTTCTATTTTCTCTTCAAACTCAACTGGTGATAAACCATTCAAATAACTATGAGATCTTACTCTATTATAAAATAATTCTATATATTTAAAAATCTCTTGTTTTGCTTGTTTTTTTGTATAAAACACAGTTTGGTAAACTAATTCATTTTTTAAACTTTTGAAAAAACTTTCTGCTACTGCATTGTCCCAACAATTTCCTTTTCTACTCATACTTTGTGTAATATTATATTTCTCTAACAAATCCTTATGAGAATATGAAGCGTACTGGCTTCCTCTATCTGTATGCCAAATTAGACCTTTTTTTGGTGTTCTATGTCTTAATGCCATATTTAAAGCATTGTTTACTAAGCTAACTTTCATTGTATCATCCATACTCCATCCAACTACTTTTCTTGAGTACAAGTCAATTACTGTTGCAAGGTATAACCATCCTTCCCCTGTTGAAATATAAGTAATATCACCTACATATTTTTCATCTTTATTTGAAGCATAAAAGTCTCGATCTAATATATTTGGGGCAATTGGTAAATTATGATTAGAATCTGTTGTATTTTTATATCTTCGTTTCATCTTCACTTTTAAATTTAAATTTTTCATAATATTTGAAATACGTTTTCTTGACACAAATAAACCATAATAAAGTAAAAGTTTATCTTTTATTCTTCTGGTTCCATAGGCATTTCTACCTTGATTAAATATAAACTCTACAAGTTCATTTAGTTTTATATCAACTTTTCTTATTACACTCCCAGAGCTTAACCAATGATAATAGGATGCTCTATTTACCTTTAAAACTTTACACATCAAGTTTATGTTAAAAACTTCCCTATGATCTTTTATAAAAGCGTACTTTATAGGGTTTCTTTTGCGAAGTACGCCGTTGCCTTTTTTAAAATATCTCTTTCTTGTTTTAGTATCTTATTCTCACGTCTTAGGCGTTTTAGTTCTTCTTGATCAGTTTCTTCTTGAGTATTTGTACTTTTATTATTTCCTAATGGAATATTATGATCTTTTTTATATGCTGTAACCCAAGAGTATAATGTAACTGGATTTATATCTAAATCTTTTGCTACTTTTTTTACATTCTCATTATTGTTTATAATTAACTGAACTGTTGAGTCTTTGAACTCTTTACTATATTTTTTCATGATAACCTCTATTCATTTCATTTTAACGTAGAATTATTTAATTTCTATGTCTGAATTCAGGTTACCACTCCATATGAAGATGGTACTTTAGTGCATAAAGAGTATTTAGCACAAGATAGTGTAGATAATAGATATGAACTAGTCCAAAAGTTATGTGAAGATATCCCAAGTGATGTTACAGTATTGGCTTATAATATGAGTTTTGAAAAAGGTGTGATAAAAAGACTAGCAAATCTTTTCCCTGAGCTAAGTTCTCCCCTGCTAGCTATAAATGAAAATATCCAAGACCTGATGGTACCTTTTCAAAAGAAATGGTATGTAACACCAAGTATGAAAGGAAGCTACTCTATCAAGTATGTATTACCTGCTCTAGTTCCAGAGTTTGAAAAAGCCTATAAAGAACTAGATGGAGTTCAAAATGGAAGCCAAGCCATGAATGCCTTTGCAAGTATGAGCAAGCTAGAAGAGGGCGAAAAACAGAAACTTAGAACTGCACTTTTAGAGTATTGTAAACTCGATACTTTGGCTATGGTGAAAGTGTTGGAGAACTTAAAAAAGGAAATTAATGGCTGAAAAAAATGAAAATAATTTAGACATAGAGTGTCCTCATTGTTCTAAAGATAATAGTATTCACTTGTCATCTGAAATAAAATGTAAACATTGTGAAAAACCTCTTATTGGTCAGAAGTATAAAAAACAAAAACTTGCTATAGTTTCTTCAATTTTACTAATAGGTGGAGGTTATTTTTTTAATGAAAAATTTGAGCCTAACAGATACCCTATGCCTGTAGAGTACTATATAGTTAAGAGTTGTGTTTCAGCAGATGAACAACCATTAAAAGTTAGGAATTATGTGGCAAAAGAGTTGGTGTGCTTATGTAGTTTACAAAAAACTATTAAAGAGTTAGATTATAAGGATTATCAAAAAAAACCAAATACTTTTTTAAATACCTTTGAAAAATTTTCAAGAGAATGTATGTAACTATGAGGTAAAACCCCATAGTTATTCATCACCTATGTATGAATCATTATTTGGATTATGAGCATCTGCCCAATCATCTAAATCTGAATCATTATTAGGATTATTCATATCTGAATAGATATCTAATTCTTCTTGAGTCATATCATCAGTATCCATTTTATTTACCTCCTTTTTGTGAGTTTTTGGATGCAGCACTTTGTGCTTTTGCAGGGAAACTTCCTTTTGAAGTATTTCCACCATTTTTTGCTGTTCCTGATTGAATTCTAGAAGCAGCAGCTTTTGTCATTGGAGTTTGTTTTGCCATGATAGGCTCCTTTATTTTTGTTTCCCTTGATTGGGATAGTGAAATTATAAAATAGTAGTAGGGGACAATAGGGGACATAATATGAATAGAATTGAAGAAAAACAAAATGAATTAAAAAAGTGGATAAAAAAACTTGGAATGACTCGTAAATATTTTGCAGAGCAATATTTTATTGAAGAGTATGATAGTTTGAATGAAGAAGAAATAAATGATTTTTATGAAAAGTTTAGAGGACATTTGAAACGTTCAACAACACCTGTTGAGACAATTGAAATATATTTAAATTACTTATTTGAAATGGAAGAGTTTAAAAAGAAGTATTATATAAAACCATATTATATAGAAGATAATATACTAAGTAAAAAATTTGTTGAGAGAATGAAAAAAATATCTAGTGATATTACTGATAAACTGATTGAAAAAGAAGAAATGGAATAGTTTATGGATAAAGACAAATATTTAATATTTATAGATAATAAGAATAAGACTGAAGAAATTGAAAAAGTTTCATCTCCTAATGAATCAAAAGTTAAAATAAAATTTTATAGTAATAGCACAAATTATACCTATGGCAAAGAAAAAGTATCTATTTTTAAAAATCCAAAAGAAATTGATGCAACATCATGTTTGGTTTATTTAGATGGTTCATATTTATCTAATATTGTGAAGATTCTTGATTTTAAAGATTATATAAGAGTTTGCTATCAAAATGGTAAAGAAAATGTATATGAAAAAAGCCGTATTGTTATTGAAAAGAATGTGTTGGCTGATGATAATTCAAAGCAAGTATTAGGCTATTTAAAAGAGTTGGCAGAAAATATTGATACTGAAAATGATTTTTTATTTAACCAATATAAAAAAATGCTACAACTTAGTGAAAAGAGTATTTTATCAAAATACTTAAATCCATCCAAAATAGATTCATTTAAAAATAGTTCTTCAAATATATTTCCTTTTGGCTTTAATTTAAGTCAAGAAACTGCAGTATCAAAAGCTTTAACTAATCAAGTAAGTATCATAGAAGGACCTCCTGGCACTGGAAAAACACAGACTATATTGAATATCTTAGCTAATATTATTATGGAAGAAAAAACAGTTGCCATTGTATCAAATAATAATGCAGCAACAATGAATGTTTTTGATAAACTTAAAAAGTATGATTTGTCTTTTATATCTGCTTTTTTAGGAAATAATGATAACAAAGAAGATTTTTTCAATAATCAAAACCTTATATATCCTAACTTTACAGATATTATCAGTAATGATTCAGGTATAAAGAAATCTCGTACAGATATTGAAAATGATACAAACTTATTAAAAGAAATGTTATCAGCACAAAATCAGATTGCGATATTAAATCAAGAGCTTGAAGAATTACTACTTGAAAAAAAATATTTTTTAGAATTATATGAAAAAAGAAATATCAAAGCTAAAAAATATATGAGTTTTTTTAAAGATACTTCTAAAAGAACTTTATCTTTATGGGCAGATTTTGAGTATATTCAGACTACTAATAAAAGTATGTCTCTCTTTTTTAAAATAAAGAATCTATTTAAATATGGAATATTATCATTTTCTTTTTATAAATATTCAATTGATACAATAATTTTATCATTGCAAAATACTTTTTATTTACTCAAAGAAAAAGAGTTGAAAAATGAAATATCAACTCTAAAAAAATCACTAACAGAGTTTGATTTTGAAAATGCTATGATACTTCATAGTAAAAAATCTATGATACTTTTTAAAACATTTTTATCTAATAAATATCAATTATTAAATAAACGAAAAGATTTTAAAAGTGATTCATTATGGAAGGACTTTAAGACTTTTATAGATGAGTATCCAGTGGTTTTAAGTACAACACATTCTTTGATAAATTGTACAGGAAAGAATTTTTTATACGATTATTTAATTATTGATGAATCTTCACAAGTTGATATTGTATCTGGTTCATTGGCTTTGTCTTGTGCAAAAAATGTTATTGTAGTAGGTGACTTAAAACAATTACCTCATATTGTAAATGAGAAATCAGCAGAAATTGTAGAAACAATTTTTAATAAATATAAAATAAACCCATTTTATCATTACCAAAACAATCTATTGTTATCAATTTCCAATATCTTTAAAGATGCACCCAAAACTTTATTAAAAGAGCATTATCGTTGTCATCCAAAAATCATAGGATTTTGTAATAAAAAATTCTATAATAATGAGTTGGTGATATTAACAAAAACTATAAATGAAAATGAGGTGCCACTTGTTTTATATAAAACTGTTGATGGAAACCATTCAAGGGGAAAATATAATCAACGTCAAATTGATGTAATCAGAAATGAAATTTTACCAACAATTATTAGTGATAATATAGGGATAATATCTCCTTTTAGAATGCAAGTAAATAAATTAAATAAAGAAATTGAAACAAATTCCAGTATAGAGGTTGATACTGTACATAAGTATCAAGGTCGTGAAAAGAATATCATTATTATTACAACTGTAGTTGATGATCAAAATGAATTTGCAGACAATTTAAATTTATTAAATGTTGCTATTTCTAGAGCAGTTGATAAACTATATGTAGTAGTTTCGGATGATGAGAAAAATAAAAATATGAAAGATTTAGTTAACTATATAAGGTATAATAATTATGATATAAAAGAAAGTAAAATATATTCAATATTTGATTTACTGTATCAAAATTATGCCCCATATTTAAATACATATTTGAATAAACTCAAAAAAGTGTCCCAATACAAATCAGAAAATTTAATGAATATTGTAATTGAAAATGTTTTAAGCAATGATGAATTCCACTATTTAGGTGTTTTTCTAAATTATTCATTAAATAAAATAATAAAAGATACTAATTTACTAAATGATGAAGAGAAAACTTTTGTGGAGAATCCATGGTCTCATATTGATTTTATAATATATAGTAAGATTAATAAACAAATTGTATTGGCTATAGAGGTTGATGGTTGGGCATTTCATGAAAATAATCCTAAGCAATTAAAAAGAGACAAGATTAAAGATGGTATTTTAAATAAATATGATATTCCATTGATTAGATTTGCTACTAATGGTAGTGGGGAAGAAGAAAAATTATTTAAAATGTTAAAAAATATACTGTAGTATGGTCTCTATATATATTCGCCAATTCTAAAATAGGGGAATGAAATAATTCCCCTATTTTATTCTCAATTAAAAATATCACATCTTGCAATGACTCTATTTGCTCTAGCTAGCAACTGCTTGCATTCTAGTTTAGAAAAGTAAAAATAATTTTCTTGGTTAAATAAAGTAATAGTTAATCTTAAATAGTGTAGATTTTCTTTTTTTAGAACTGAAAAACTTAGACTATTAGTCATTTCATACTTTGTGTTGACAGATAAAATATTCAAACAAAAACAATTGAAATATTCTAAAAAATGGAATAATCCCAATAAACTAGACATAATTTAATTCAGTAAATTAATATATAATTATAATTTCTTTGAATTAATAATATTCTTTACAAATACATCACCCATTTCAGAAGTAGTAACCACTTCTTTAGCATCATAAGCAGCTAAATCTTTTGTTCTAAAACCATCTTTTAATGCTTTTTTAATAGCTGAATCAATTAAATCAGCAGCTTCTGTTTCTCCTAAAGAGTATCTAAGCATCATACCAGCAGACTCAATAGTTGCAATAGGATTTGCAATTCCTTGTCCTGCAATATCAGGAGCTGAGCCATGAATTGGCTCATAAATAGCAGTTTTATCTCCAGTACTTGCAGATGGAAGTAATCCAATAGAACCAACAACCATAGAAGCTGTATCTGATAAGATATCTCCAAAAATATTTCCAGTTACTATTACATCAAATTGTCTAGGATTTCGCACTAATTGCATAGCTGCATTATCTACATACATATGTGAAAGTTCTACTTCTGGATAATCTTTTGCAATTTCTTCCATAGTATCTCTCCACAATTGAGAAACTTCAAGAACATTTGCTTTATCAACAGAACAAACTCTTTTATCTCTTTTCATAGCTAGTTCAAATGCTTTTTTACCTATTCTTTCAATCTCTGGTTTTGTATAAACCATAGTATTAAATGCTTTAAAACCGTCATTTTCTCTTGGTTGTCCAAAATAAATACCACCAATAAGTTCACGTACTACCATAATATCAACACCTTCAATAACTTCAGGTTTTAATGTTGATGCATTTACTAGTTCATCATAGATAATTGCAGGTCTTAAGTTTGCATAAACACCCATTGCTTCTCTAAATTTTAAAAGTCCAGTTTCAGGTCTAAGATCTCTTGGCAGTGTATCCCATTTTTCTCCACCAATTGCACCAAATAAACATGCATCAGAGTTTAAAACACCTTGTACTGTTTCATCTGGAAGTGGAACACCTGTCATATCAATAGCAATACCACCCATTAAGTACTCTTTATACTCTAATTGAAATCCACAATTATAAGATACTGCATCCAATACTTTAATAGCTTCATCAACTATTTCTGGTCCTATTCCGTCACCTTTTATTACTGAAATATTATATGTCTTCATTATTATTTTTCCTTTATTTTATTTAAAATGCTGATTGAACAACCCCACCATCAACTCTTAATAATGCACCATTTGTTGCACTAGACAGATTACTTGCTGTGTAGACAATCATATTTGCACTTTCTTCAACTTCTGCAAATCTTTTAATTAATGATGATGGTCTGACATTTTTAAAAAAATCTTCTTCAATTTCAGTTGCTGACTGATTTGTTTGTTCTCCTAATTCACCCATAAACTTCATAACTCCTTCAGATTTTGAGGGACCTACAATTATTGAATTAGATGTGACATTTGTTCCTTTAGTTAGTTCTGCAATTCCTCTAGAAACTGAAATTTGTGCAGTTTTTGTCATACCATAATGAATCATTTCTTTTGGTATTTGAATAGCAGATTCACTTGATATAAATATTATTCTTCCCCAGTTCTGTTCAATCATATTTGACAAATAATGTTGAGATAATCTTACTCCACTCATTACATTTACATTAAACATATGAAGCCATTCTTTTTCAGAAATATCTTCAAAATTTCTTGGCTCAAATATTCCAAGATTATTTATTAATATGTCTAAATGTGGTATTTGAGATATTAAATAATTACAGCCTTCATTATCCTTTAAATCAGCTACGTATCCTTCAATAGTAAGACTAGGGAATTTATCTCTTAATAATTGAAGAGCTGTACTTAATTTTTTGTAATCTTTCCCATTAATAATAACATTTACACCTTCTTCACAAAGTTTTAGTGCTGTAGCAAAACCTATCCCTTGCGTTGAGCCTGTAATTAATGCAGTTTTATTTTTTATTTTTAAATCCATTGTATAACCTCTAATATTTTTATTATTTATAATAGTAAAAATAAATCGTATTAAAATCGCATTTTAAAACTTGCAAAACTTTGAATATAAAGTAAATGAAATAATTGAAGATATATTATTATAAAGTTTATCGAAAGAGTTTTATTGATAGAAAAGAAATAAAAGAGTTAATTCTTATATTAAAATGAATAAAAATTTTATCCATTTTAAAATAATTCTATTTTATAGCCTGTATTATTTTGGTTAGTGATTAAGTCTTTATGAATTTTATTTCTAAGTCTAAACAATACAGATCTAAATGCACCATATCCAGCTGGTTCATCTTGCCAAATTGCATATTCTAGTTGTTCTTGTGAAATATTATAACCTGGACTACTACATAATAATTTGATAATTTTAATCTCTTTAGAAGTTAATTTTACAGGTTCATCACCATAATATAAGATTTCATTTTCTTTATCAAATAAATACCCATATTTTAATTGGACAGTTCTTGACTTTCCTTCCGTTGTCAAATTCATTTTGTGCATAAGTGTTTTGTTGACATTTTCAATTGCATTTAATTTTTTATTTTTTGTATTATCATCTTGTGCCTTACTTAATGCAACTTCTATTGTTGCATGAAGGTTTGATTTTTTATAAGGTTTTAGTATATATCCATATGCAAATGTTTCAGAAGCTTTTTTTATAGTTGAAAGTTCAGAATTTGCTGTTAAAAATATTACTGGAACATCTGGCAAAGTTATTTTAAGTTCATTCGCAAATTCAATCCCAGTAGTTGGACCTTTTAAATAAATATCCATTAAAATTAAATCAGGCGTAATCTTGTCTAAAATCTTTAATGCCTTACATTTATTTGGAGAAACTCCACAAGGTTCATAACCAAGTTCAATCAATGTTTCTTTTAAGTTTAAAGCAATGATTGATTCATCTTCAACTATTAATATTTTTATTTTATCCATTATTCCTCTTCCTTATTTGGAAATTTAATATTGCATTCTAATCCTGAATTATTTTTAAATTCTATTGTTGCATCAAGTTGATCCTCAACTATAGTATGTATAAGCTGCATACCTATTGATTCACTTTTATATAAATGGGTTATATCTTCAATACCCTCACCGTTATCTCTAATTTTAACATGAATTTTATCACCAATTTTATTCATATGGATACATAGAAGGTTTTCTCTATCTTCTTTAAATGCATATTTTAATGAATTTACACACAATTCATGTAAAACCATACCAATTTGAATACACCTATTTGTTGAAAATATTAGTTTATCAATATGTAATTCTACATTAAGCTTTGTATTATTAGAAATATACAACTCTTTTATATCTTCTACTAGCTTCTTTATATAATCTTGTACATTTATATATGCTAAGTTTTCACCAAGATATAAAAACTCATGCACCAAGGCCATTGTGTTTATTCTACTCCTACTTTGTTTTAAAATGTATTTTACTTCTTCATCCTTTGCTCTTCTAAATTGCATGGCAAGTAAAGATGAGATAATTTCCATATTATTCTTAACTCTATGATGTATCTCTTTAAGTAGTATCTCTTTCTCATCCAGTGATTTTTTTAGTTGAGAATTTATATTTATAATCTTATTTTTATATTGTATATTTTGGGTTATATCTCTTCCAAACGCACATATATATTCTTGTCCTCCATGTATAAAGCCATGGCCTGAGACTTCTACTTGGAATATTTCTCCAGACTTTTTTACTTGAGTTGTTTCTAGTCGCCAGTTTTTTGTTGTTTTTATATATAGCATACATTCCTTTGCCGTTTCTCTTGTAAAATTAGGATCCATTATTTCTAAATATTTACCTATTAATTCTTCTTTTTCATATCCTAACATACTACATGTTGCATCATTTACATAAACAAACTTTGCATCTAAAGTAAACCAATAAATGGCATCTACTGAATTATTTAAGGCAAATTCATAGGGGATAAGTCTTTCTCTATCTTTATTCTTAAAGTCTTGATAAGACCTATCGATTTTATTAATTACCTTTTGCATATGATTTAGTATAAGATATAAAATTATTACACTAAAAAAAATAAAAATAAAATTAAATGTTAATTGTTCTTGATCATTAGATGGATTATATGTGAAAAATATATCAATCCCCTTATTAATAAAGACTATGGCTAATACACTCACTATCAAATAAAATATAGAAAACTTTGTAGGGATAGATTTATTATTAAAAAAATGTTTTTTCATTGAACTCATATTTTTTCCTTTATTATCATTGTATTCTATCAAATTTTTTAAATTAAAGTTTCTTATGCGAATAAAATGCGATTTTTTTCACATACAATTCCTGTGTTAAAAATAAATAGCAAATTTATAAGGGAGGTATCATGAATGAATTAATGCCAAGTGAAAAAAAATTCATACAAATTATAAATATAGATTGTAGTGGATTTGTAGACTTTTATTTTGCAATTACTGATGCTACAACAAATGTAGAGTTAAGATTACCATTTAAGGAATTTATTGAATTTTGCCAAAATAATAAAGTTTCTTTTTTTACAGAAGAACAAGAACTCTTGGTGAGTGAAGATAATTTGCTATGGAAATACGGAACTAAATAAATTTGATGTTTACTAAAACAAAGGAGAAAATATGGAATTAAATATAGCAAGTGTTGAGATAGAACCTAAAAGACATACTTTTGGTCATATCATTGAAAGATTTGGAGAGGATAGACCAGCTTCTAGATATGAAGAAGCTGTGTATGATGCACAACCTACCGAGAATTTTCATTACAGACCGCAATGGGAACCAGAATTTGAGATTTACGATAAGACTAGAACTAAAATTAAAATGAATGATTGGTATGATTTATTAGATCCAAGAAAATTTCATTATATGACATATGTTTCTACTCGTGCTTCTCAAAATAGTGCGAATGAACAAAGTTTTGATTTTTTTGAAAAAAGAAATTTAGGTAATTTTATTAAAAAAGAAAATTTAGAAAAAGTTTTTACTTTTCTTACACCTTTAAGACATTATGAATATGGTGCAAATATGAATAATCTTTCTATTGTTGATAGAGTTTATGGTGCTGCATTAATGTCATCGTGTCTCTTTCATGCTGAAGATAGAATAGGTATGGCACAACATATAACAAAAATAATTTTACTTCTTAGTAATAATGATGTATCAAAATTAGATGCAGGTAAAGATGCTTGGTTAAATGATAAAAAATGGCAAGGATTAAGAAAAGCAATAGAAGATTCTTTTATAGAAAAAGATCCAATAAGAATTTTTATAAAACAAAATGTGGTTTTTGATGGATTTATTATTCCTTTAATGATTAAAGAATTATCAAAAGAGTTTTCAGAGAATGAAGAAATGACGATTCCAATGCTAACAGAATTTATTGTTTCATGGTATGAAGAGACTATGAAATGGATAGAAAGTGTTGTAAAAATTTTAGCTAATGAATCTGAAGAGAATAAAGAATTATTAACAACTTGGGTATTAGAAGATATTGTAATAATGGAAAATACAATGACTTCATTGGTGACTTTCTCAAATAATACTGCTGATGAATTAATTGGTGGGGCAAAAAAACAGTTAATTGAGAGACTAAATAAGTGTGGATTAAATTTATAAAAATTAAAAATTAAATAAAGGTAGATTATATGTCTAGAAGTATGGCGTTACTATGTATTCAAGCTACTGAAGATGGTAGAGCAATTGCAGAAGCAATTAGAGCAGATAATGAAGGTGTTATTATTACAAACAAACCTGCAATGATTCAACTTGAAAGAGAAGGAAGAATTACAGTAAAAGCAGAAACTGTATCAGAAAGTTTAGGGCGAGTTTGGGATCCTGAAGAATTACAATTGGTACTTATTTCTTTGGGTGGACAAGTTGATGAAACAGATGATGAGTTTATTGTTTATTGGAATAATTAATATAAAAGTAAAGGAGATATTATGAGTGCAAATCAACGAAAAAAAAGATTAAATAAAAAAGATACATATAAGTATATGACGAGACTTGGTTGGGATACAACTTATCAAAAAGAAGAAGATGTTTTTCCATATTTAGAGATGGAAGGTATTAAAATTCATGATTGGGAAGCTTGGGAGGATCCTTTTAGAATGACTATGGATTCTTATTGGAAATTGCAAGCTGAAAAAGATAAAAAACTTTATTCAATTATTGATGCTTTTGCTCAAAATAATGCACAAAAAAACATTTCTGATGCTAGATATGTAAATGCATTAAAATTATTTTTAACAGGAGTAACACCACTTGAATATAAAGTTGTTCAAGGTTTTTCTCATGCAGCTAGGGCTTTTAAAGGTGAAGGTGCTTCCATAGCTTGTCAAATGCAAGCAATTGATGAATTAAGACATTTCCAAACACAAATTCATACAATGAGTCATTATAATAAATATTTTGATGGTTTTCATGATTATAGCACTATGCATGATAGAATTTGGTATCTTTCTGTTCCTAAATCATTTGGTGATGATGCAAGTACTTCTGGACCATTTGAATACTTAACTGCAATATCATTTTCTTTTGAGTTTGTGTTGACTAGTTTATTATTTGTCCCATTTATGAGTGGTGCTGCATATAATGGTGATATGGCTACTGTAACATTTGGTTTTTCGGCACAAAGTGATGAATCAAGACACATGACTCTTGGACTTTCTGCAATAAAATTTATGTTAGAACAAGATGCAGATAATGTAGCAATAGTACAAAAATGGATTGATAAATGGTTATGGAGAGGGTATAGAATGCTTGGTCTTGTAGCAATGATGATGGATTATATGTTACCTAACTCTCCTACATCATGGGGCGAAGCAGTAGAATTATATATTGAACAAAATTGTATAGCTTTATATAAAGATTTAGAAAAATATGGAATTAAAATTCCAGAAAAACTAGTTAATACTATTGTTGCAGAAAAAGGACATTTATCTCATCAGGTATGGAATATATTTTATAATCATACAAATGCAGCAAACATTCATATTTGGATGCCAGATGAAAATAAAATGAATTGGCTAAGTGAAAAATATCCAGATACTTTTGATAAGTATTATAGACCAATGTTTGAAAGATATATAGCTTTACAAGAAAAAGGAGAAAGATATTATTCTGAAACTCTTCCTTTGATTTGTCAAACTTGTCAAATTCCATTAGGATTTACAGATATTGAAGGTGGAAATCCACATGTTTATACACACAAAACATCTGAATATAATGGAGAAATTTTTCATACATGTTCAGATGGTTGTAAAGATATATTTGATGCTCAACCTGAAAAATATATTCAATCTTGGTTACCACCACATCAAATATTCCAAGGAAATTGTGGTGGAGCTACAATTCCAGAAGTATTAAAATGGTATAAAATCGAACATGGTGTTGATAATATGGATTATATAGGTTCACCCGATGAGGCTATGTGGAATAAATTAAAAAATAAATAAAAGGAGAAAAAATGGCAGTTCAATCAATTGGAGAATATCCAATAATAATGAAGGATAGTGTAGATAAATTTCATGGGAATCAATTAGTATATTTATATTGGTACGGACATAGAGTAGTTAGTTCTCCAAGAGCATTTCCTTTCCCCAAAGAAATGCCTTTTGGAGCATTAATCTCAGATATTATTCCATTGATATATAAAATTGAACCAGATTTTGAAAATTTAGATTTTGAAAAAACAGAAGTTATTTGGGAAATTGATGGAAAAGTTATAACTCCAGATTTTTCTAAAAGTTTAGAAGAGAATGGCGTTGGACATAAATCATTTATTACATTTATAACACCATCTTTAACAGGTAAAGTAGGTGCATAAATGGCTTGTAAATTAGAAATAGAACCAACAGGGGATATAGTAGAAGTTCAAGAGGGACAAAACCTTCTTGATGCTGCATTGAGACAGGGAGTCTATTTACCACATGCTTGTAATCATGGATTATGTGGAACATGTAAAGTTGAAGTTTTAGAAGGTGAAGTTGATTTAGGTGATGCTTCACCCTTTGCATTAATGGAAAGTGAAAGAGATGATGGATATTGTTTAGCTTGTACTGCTACAATAGTTGATGATGTAGTAATAGAAGCAGATATAGATGTTGATGTTGATGCAAGATCAATTCCTGTAAAAGATGTTATGGGAACAGTTATTAAAAGAGAAATGCTAACTCCAAGGATTCTAGGTCTTTGGTTAGAGCTTGATGAGGAGTTGGATTTTCAAGCTGGGCAATATATAAATTATCATGTTCCAGGTTTTGAAGAACCAAGAGCATTTTCTTTGGCAAATGAACCAAGTAGTGGAAAAGTAATTGAATTAAATATTGGAATAATACCTGATGGAGAAGCAACACCATGGATTCATCAAAATGTAAAAGTTGGAGACAGAAGGAAAATAACAGGACCATTTGGAAGATTTTTTGTTAAAAAATCAGCAAATAAACCTATGATTTTCTTTGCAGGTGGTTCAGGTTTATCAAGTCCTAAATCTATGATTTTAGATGAATTAGAAAATGGATGTACTCAAGATATTACTTTATTTCATGGAGCTAGAAATGAAGAAGAACTTTATTATGCCGATATGTTTAGAGATTTAGAAAAAAAGCATAAAAATTTTAGATATATCCCAGTTTTATCTGACAATAAGGACTCCTCTTGGGAAGGTGAAATTGGATTTACAAATGATGTGGCTAAAAAAATGTATGAAGGAAAATTTGATGGTAATAAAGCTTATTTATGTGGACCTCCTATGATGAGTGATGCTTGTATTAAAGTTTTAATGCAAGGAAGATTATTTGAAAAAGATATCCATACTGAAAAGTTTTTTTCAAAGGCTGATTTATATAGTAATGAAGTAAAGAGTCCTCTATTTAAATCTATATAAATTTTAGAGTCTAGTTGTTTTGCGATAATTTTGCGATAGAAACTAGGAATAATTTCTAGAGTATATAACCAAAAGGAAAAAAATGAATAAATTTAGTCAAAAAATACTATTGCTAGTATTATTAGTATTAAGTCCTGTAATTATGTTTTCTGAAGAATAAAATATATCGTTGGGGCAAATGCCTGTATATGCAGTTTCAGAAAAAGAAGGTGTGCTTATTGATTTAGTTAATGCAATGGCAGAAGAGACTGGTGATAAATTTAATATAAAAGTATTGCCATTTGCAAGTTCTGTGTATTTGGTTAAAAAACAGATGAGAGATTTCCATTTACCGCTTATTAAAAATGATTTGGTTGATGAGAATAAATTACCTTTTTATTATTCAAAAGAGACACAGTTTCATGTTAACTTTGTAATTTATTCAAAAAAAGATACAAATCTAGATTTAAATAATTTGTCAAAATATAATATTGAAACAGACAGAGCACATGTAGAATATTTTCCATTTAAAACTATTCCATCAAATTCAATTGAAAGAAGTTTAAAAAAAGTTGAAAATGGAGAAATAGATGCATTTATTTTTGCTGATTTTGCAACTGATCCTTTTGTAAAAAAAGAAGGGTATAAAAATATAAAAAGAGAATTATATAAAAGATTTGATTCAAAAATAATTCTTGCAAAAAATGAAAAAGGTAAAGCAGCTGATTTAATGATAACAAATGCTACCGCAAAATTAAAAGCAAGTGGGAAGTTTCAAAAGATAATGGATAAAATTGATTTACCATATGACAATTGGCAACCATAATAAATAATGATGAAAATCTTATAAAATAGATTTTCATCTTTTCATAAAAAGGATGAAAATGTTTCCTTCTATATTTATATCCCATGGTTCACCACAACTATGTATTACCCAGTATCAATCAGCTAAATTTTTAAAAAAATTACCCTCTTCATTTAAAAAACCAAAATATATAATAATAATTTCAGCCCATTGGGTAACAAAAAATATAAAAATTTTGTCAAATCCAACACCAGATATAATTTATGATTTCTATGGATTTCCTAAAGATTTATATGAAAAAAAATACCCTATAAAAAACCATCTTATAAAAGTTGATGAAATAATAGAAAAATTTAATGAAAAAAATATCAGTATATCAAGAGATGACGATCATGAAGGTTATGATCACGGTGTTTGGGCACCATTATCTTTAATGTACCCAAAAGCAGATATTCCTGTTATTCAAATATCATTGCCCATTTATTATAGTGCAAGAGAACTTATTGAAATTGGTGAGATTTTACAAAGTTTTAGAAATGAGGCATTGATAATTGGTAGTGGAACATTAACTCATAATTTAAGAGATTCAAATTGGGACATAAATGCTGATACAAAAGATTATGCACAAGAATTTAGAGATTGGATAGTGTCTAAACTTGAATATGCTGATATTGAATCACTTTGTGAATTTTTATTATTAGCCCCTAGGTTAACTAATAATCATCCAACATTGGAACATTTATTGCCTCTTTTTATTACACTAGGGGCATCAATAAATAAAAAAGGAAAAGCGTTGAATAATGTTTTTATGTACGGCAACCAAGCAATGGATTGCATAATATTTGAAAAATAGAAAAGGTAAAATAAATGTTAAATATTGAAACAATAATTTATTTTGTGTTATTAGGCTCATTTGTAGGTGTTATTTCTGGACTTTTTGGGATAGGGGGAGGTGGAATCATTGTGCCAATTTTAACTACTATTTTTCTTTCACATGGGTTAGATGACAAAATTGTTGTTCATATGGCATTAGGTACATCTATGGCAATTATTATTGTTACGTCAGTATCAAGTATTATAGCTCAACAAAAAAAGAGAGCAATTGAGTGGAATATTGTTAAGTTAATGGCACCAGGAATATTAGTTGGGACTTTTTTAGTTACTTTTATTGCTTCAAAATTAGACTCTTTCTATCTTTCAATAATTTTTAGTATTTTTATGTTCTTTACTTCAATTCATATGTTCATAGGTAAAAAACCAAAAGCAGAATCAAAGGCTTTTTCAAATAAAACACATTTTACAGCAGGTGGAATTATAGGTGGTCTATCGTCACTGGTATCTATTGGTGGAGGAATTTTAAGTGTTCCATATTTAGTTGCACAAAATATAAATATAAAAAAAGCAATTGCAACATCATCTGCTATTGGTTTTCCTATTGCTGTATCTGGAACTTTAGGTTATATTGTAAATGGTTGGAGTAATACGTCATGGGATACACTTACTCTTGGATATGTAAATATTATTGCATTTTTTTGTGTGGCAATTGCTAGTTTTTCAACTGCACCAATTGGAGTTATGTTAGTACATAAAATCAATGTAGATATTATGAAAAAGTTGTTTTCTGTTATACCTTTTGTTTTAAGTATTCGAATGATTTATTCTTTACTTTAAGAGCTATTATTAAAAAGCCACGAATAATATCTATTCATGGCTTTTAAAATGTTATTCTTTCTTTTTTACGTGACGTTTGACTGCAAATAGATGTATATTAAAGCGTTCTTTAATCAATCCCCATAAACCTTTAGGAGCTTTTATCATAATAATAATTGTAAACACCCCTAAGATAACTAAATACCAAGTACCTAGTCCACTCATTGTCTCTCTCATAGTAATGTAAACCAATGTTCCAATAATAGGACCTTCAATAGTACCAATTCCACCAATTACAACAATAAAAAACATCATTGCTGTCCATTCAATAGAAAATGCTGCCTCTGGTGATACCCTTAATTTTGTGATAAAAATCAATGCTCCAGCCATTCCCGTAACAAAGGCTGCAATTAGATATACTCTTAGTTTAACTTTATAAACATTGATACCTAAACTCTCAGATGCTACTTCACTATCTCTTACAGCAGTTAGTGCAGTACCATATTTTGAACGAAGAATATAAGTTACAAGTAAAACTGAACCAATTCCAAGTATTACAGCAATCCATAAAGTTAAAGATTCTCTCCACCAAGTAGGAATACCTCTCATAGTATTAGTAATTGATAATCCAGAACCTCCACCTAACCATGATACATTTGAAAATAATAGTCTAAAAGTTTCAGCTAAAACCCAAGTACCTACTGCAAAGTAAGCACCTTTTAGTCTAAATGCAACTTTTGATACTAAAAATGCAACCATAAGTGAAACTAGGCCAGCAAGTGGTATAACCATAAATGGATCCATCCCAAGTTTATAAGCAAAAATAACTAAACAATAAGCACCAATTCCTACAAAAAGTTGTTGTCCAACCGATAGTAGTCCCCCATATCCAGCTAATAAGTTCCACATTTGTGCTATAGAGAGTATATATAAAAACTCAGTGATTTTTCGTATATCAGCTCTACCTAACCACCAAGGCGTACTTATCAAAAATATTATAAAAAATACAGTAAAGATTGAGAAACCTTTAGTTAGCTTATTACCTCTTGTTATCTCATATTTATTTAATAAAGATTCCATTATTTTCCTTTTGTCTTTGGAAATAAACCATTAGGTTTAAACATTAAAATTATTATAAAGACAATATGTCCAGTTAAAATACCCCAACCAGGATCTATATTAGAACCAATTGTTTGTGCAACACCTAATATAATTCCACCAACTAAAGTTCCCCAAAATGAGCCAAGGCCTCCAATAATTACAACTTCAAAAGCATATAATAGTTGTAAAGGACCAGCTGCAGGGTCAAAGTTTGTACGAATAGCTAATAAAACACCAGCAATAGCTGTAACCCCAAGTGCTAATCCCATAGCCATACCATAGATATGTTTTGTTTTTATACCCATGAGTTGAGAAGTGATATGGTCATCAGATGTTGCACGAAAACACATACCTAACTTTGTACGATAGAATATATATTGCAATACAACAATAACCGCAATAGCTGTAATAATTGTAATCAAAGGAAATACACCAATGGCAATATTATTACTCAAGGAGATGCTTGCAATTTCAACAGCTCCTGCATTAAGACCTCTAAAGTCTGCAGAGAATATCTCTAGTAGTAAGTTTTGTACAATAATAGACATACCAAAAGTAACTAATAAGGGTGCTAAAATATCATTTCCTAAAGTTTTATTGAGTACTAATCTTTGTAATACATATCCAAAAACAGCCATTAGTGGAACAATAAGGAGTATCATATATAAAGGATTTATATCCAAGGGTTGAACAACAGCAAATGCTAAATATGCTGATAAAATGATAAAATCTCCATGAGCCATATTAATAAGTCGCATTACGCCAAAAGATAAAGAGAGTCCTGTAGCAAAAAGTGCATACAGCCCACCAAGCAATACCCCTTGAACAATTACGTTAATCCATTCAATCATCTTTACACTCCAAAATAAGCTTGCGATATTTCATCATGTGATAGTTCATTAGGGTTTCCTTGTAAAGAGACACGTCCCTCTTGAAAACAATAAACACGATCTGAAACTTTTAACGCTTGATTTATATCTTGTTCAACAATAACAATAGATATACCTTGTTTTTTTATCTGTGGAAATATTGCATAAATATCTTTTACAATAACGGGTGCTAGTCCTAAAGATATCTCATCACAAAGTAATACTTTTGGATTTGACATTAGGCCTCTTCCAATTGCTACCATTTGTTGTTGTCCACCAGATAGTGCAGTTCCTGGAGATAATCGACGCTCTTTTAAAATAGGAAAAAGCTCATAAATCTTTTCTAGATTCCATTCTCCTTCACGCTTCGATTCTTTACCAATTAGAAGATTTTCTTCAACAGTTAAACTAGGAAAAAGTTTTCTTCCTTCTGGAACTAGAGCAATACCCAGTTTATTTATAGCATCTGCTTCTAATCCACCAATATTATTATTATATAACTCAATAGAATTATTCTCTACACTAATAAGTCCTGTTATTGATTTTAAAAAAGTAGATTTTCCTGCACCATTTGAACCAATGATTGCAACAGTTTCTCCTTCTTCTAGACGAAAATCAATACCAAATAGTGCTTGAAAATCACCATATCTTGCTACAAGGTTGTTACATTTTAAAATACTCATTCTATTTCTATCCCCATATATACTTCTTTTACTTCAGGACTATTCATAACAATTTGAGGATCACCTTGAATAAGCATTTCCCCAAAATTGATTGCAATAATTCGGTCAACAACAGATAGTAATGCATGAACAATATGTTCAATCCAGATAATAGAAACACCATTTTTTCTAATATTTTGGATAAGTTCTATTAAGTCATGGACTTCATGTTCTGTTAATCCCCCTGCAATTTCATCTAGAAGTAAAATTTTTGGTTGTGTTGACAATGCTTTTGCAAGCTCTAATCTTTTTCTCTCTAGTAGGGATAAACTTCCTGCTAAGGCTTCTGCTTTATTTATTAGTCCTGTTTGTTCTAGAACATTAAGTGCTAGTTCTTCTGCTTCTTTTTCTGAATGGTTATTGCCATAAACAGCACCCACAAATACATTTTCAAATACACTCATACCTTCAAATGGATGTGGAACTTGATATGTTCTTCCAAAACCTTCTAGACATCTATCAGCGGCACCTAAAGATAATATACTGTTTCCATTTAATAAAATGTCTCCACTATCTGGTTTTAAATCCCCTGAAATAAGGTTAAAAAGTGTTGTTTTTCCTGCTCCATTTGGTCCTAGTACACCAATTGCTTCTCCCTCTTTTAAGTTAAAGGATAAGTCATTTGTAACTTTTAAGGCTCCAAAATTTTTGGAAATATTTTTTACGGATAATAAACTCAAAAAAACTCCTATTAATTTGTAAATTTAAAGTCCACAATATATAAATTTATATTGCGAACTTTTGTATAGTTCTATAAAATTGTCTTATTTAATAGGTCTTAATTTATCTTGTGTTTTAATTCCCATTGCTTGAGAATTTTCTACAATAACAAGATCTAATTTTTTATCATTTTTTCTCCATTGGCCTGACACTAAAGGAGTTTTACTAATATTTGGAACAGGACCAGTTTTAAAGTTTACAGGACCTACAATAGATGAATAATCTGTTGATGCAATTGCATCTCTGATTGATTCAGCATTTCCTGGACCTTCTGATCTTTTTAATACATCAATTGCAACTTCAAATAATGCATGTTTAAACCCTAATGGCATTGTCCATTGTTTGCCACTTACTTTTGTATATGCATCAGCTAATTGTTGTGAAGACTGTCCTGTTAATCCTGATGTATAAGGATGTGTGGGAGACCACCATACTTCAACACTTAGATTATTTGCTCTTTCTCCAAAAGGAGCAATTGCCATAGGAAATTCACTAGCTTTTGCAACAGTTACAATTTTTGGATTAAATCCTTGTTGTCCTGCTTGATTCCAAAAATTTGCAAAATCTGGAGGTGGAATAACTCCAACTACGATTTCAACACCTTGTTTTTTGAACTCATAAATATAAGATGAAAAATCACTAGAAGGTGATTGATATCTTCCTAAATCAACAACTTTGAAACCTTTTTCTTTTAATACTGGTGGGAAGCCTCTTTGTGCATCACCCCAAGCATTACCATCTGAATCATTTGGAAAAAGAACACCTACTACTTTGTTTGTTGGAATTTGTTCCCATAGGTTTGTATATGATCCAATAATATCTTCTAATCCCCAGAAAAAGTGATATGTCCACTCAAAACCATTTTTAGGGTCTCCACCTCTACCAAAGAAATGTGGTTGCCATGGTGTATCAGTTGTTAAACAAGGTACACCATTTAATTCACATTGATCTGCAACTGGATTTGTTGTTGCAGGTGTACTTGCTGCAATTAGAAGATCAACTTCATCTTTTAAAATTAACTGTGAAGCAACTTCAGAAGCTATGTTTGAGTTAGATTGACTATCTTTATAGATAATTTCTACAGGATGTGTTATACCATTTATTGTAATACCGTCTTTTACAGCCTCTTTTACTTGTGCTAGAGTAAACGTATCTGGCTCTGCAAAAATTGCTAAAGGACCTGTTTGAGGGCTAACATAACCAATTTTAAAAGGTTTACCTAACTTTGTATTTCCAGTAGCAAATACAGTAGTTGTATTTAACATTACAATTCCACTCAATGCAGCTCCACTTATTTTTTTTAAAGCTTCACGTCGATTAATTTTAAAATCTGTTTTATTCATGACTCTTCCTTTCTTTTTTGATATTTTATTATTCACAGGAAGATTATCCCGAAATGCAATCGCTTTTTTATCGCAACGTAATTAAGTTTTGATTTATTTATTTTAAATGAATTTTTGTATGTGTGGAGTGTGTCTAATTGATATTTTAGTGTATTTTTAGATGTATAGAATAGAATTAAAGTAATTCTATTCTATATCCAGTGTTATTTTGGTTAGTAATTAAGTCTTTATCTATTTTATTTCTTAATCTAAATAAGACGGACCTAAATGCAGCATAACCAGCAGGTTCATCCTGCCATATTGCATATTCCAATTGTTCTTGTGATATTTTTTGCCCTGGTGTTTTACATAGAGCTTTTATTATCTCTGTTTCTTTATTTGTAAGTTTTACAACTTCATTACCATAATATAATACATCTTTTTCTTTATCAAATAAATATCCATACTTTAATTTAATAGTTCTAGATTTTGCCTCTACTTCTAGTGAGAATTTGTGTTCTAAGGTTTTATTTATATTTTGTACAGATTCAAAATCTAAATTTTTTTGCAAATCTTCACTTGCTTTTTTTAATGCTAATTCAATTGTTGCAAATAGAGTATTTTTTTTATATGGTTTAACTAAATATCCATACGCAAAAGTTTCAGAAGCTTCTCTTATCGTTGCTAACTCTGAATTAGCAGTTAAAAAGATTACAGGAACATTTGGTAAAGTCTTTTTTAATTCTTTAGCTAGTTCAATACCTGTTGTAGGACCTTGTAAGTAGATATCCATAAGTATTAAATCAGGTTTTATATTTTTTGCTAATATGGCAAGGGTTTTACATCTATTATTTGCTATTCCACAAGGTTCATAACCTAATTCAAAAAGAATTTCTTGTAAATTTAATGCAATTATTGGTTCATCTTCAACAATTAATATTTTATATTTTTTCACAGCTCTTCCTTTTGTGGGAATGTAATATTACATTCTAGTCCTTTATTAATTTTAAAGTCAATTTCTCCATGTAATTGAAAATCTACAATTGAATGTATCAGTTGTAGTCCTATTGAATCTCTTCTTTCTAAAGAATTCACATCAATATCTTTATCACCATTATCTCTTATCCTTATATTAATAGATGAATCTATTTTGTTTATATGTATACAAAGTAAATTTTTTCTATTTTCTTCAAAAGCATATTTTAATGAATTGACACATAGTTCGTGTAAAATCATACCTACTTGAATACATCTATTTGCAGAAAAAATGAGATTATCTACATCTAAGTCTACATCAAGTTTAGTATTTTGAGAAATGTACAACTCTTTTATATCTTGTACTAGTTTCTTTATGTAATCATGTACGTTGATTGAAGCTAAATTTTCACCTAAATATAAAAACTCATGAACCAATGCCATTGTATGAATCCTACTTCTACTTTGTTTCATTGCATCTTTGAACTTTTCATCCTCACTTCTTCTTGCTTGCATATTTAGTAAAGATGAAATTATCTCCATATTATTTTTTACTCTATGATGAATTTCTTTTAATAATATCTCTTTTTCATCTAGTGATTTTTGTAATTGCTGATTGATTTTGGTAATACTTTCTTTATCTTCTAGTCTTTGTGATATATCTCTTTCAAATGCACATATATACTCTTGATTATCAAAAATAAAAGCATGTCCTGACACTTCAACTGGATATATTGTTCCATCTTTTCTTTTATGTCTAGTTTCTAACCTCCAATTTTCAGTATTTTTAATCTCTAACATACACTCTTTTGCAGTCTCTCTATTAAAAGATGGATCAATATCTTCTATATACATGGATTTAAACTCTTCTTTTGTATAACCTTCCATCCTACAAGTTGATTCATTTACATATAAAAATTTTCCATCTAGATTAAGCCAATGTATTGAATCAACAGACTTATCTAAAGAGAACTCATATGGTGCTATTCTTATTTGGTCTTTTCTTTTTAAATCATTGTAAGATTTGTCTATTCTTTGTATAACTCTTTCCATATGATTTATCATAAAATAAAGAATAACTCCTGTGGATATCACAAATAATATGCCAAAAGTTAAAGGTCCTTCTTTTGAAACATCATTATTTATAAAAAATATACTTATTAACTTATTTAAAAAAATTAAACCTAATACTCCAATTAATATAAATATAATAGAGAACTTTTTTGCAATACCATTATCCACAATATTTTGTCTTTTTAAGTAGTTAATCATAATCCAACTTTATGTTTTTAAAAAGTATATCATAAATAAATTTTATAAAAAACTGATGCGATTAAAAAGCGATTGCCTTTAAATATAATTCAAAAAATTAAGATAAAGGAAGTCTGTGAAGAATAGAAAAATTGGGATTATTGGCACTGGAAATGTAGGAGCAACTTTAGCTTTTACTTTAGCAATAAAAAATATTTGTTCAACAATTTTATTAAAAGATATTAGAGATGATTTATCACAAGCAATGGCGTTGGATATCTCTCAAGCAACTCATGCTTTAAAATTAGCAACAAAAATAATAGCAATTAAGGATAATAAAGATTTCCATGATTGTGATATTGTTGTAATAACTGCAGGAATTGCAAGAAAGCCTGGAATGAGTAGGGATGACTTATTATTTACAAATGCAAAGATTATGAAAAATGTTGTTGAAGATGTTATACAACATAATCCCACTGCAATATTAATAATTGTTTCTAATCCTTTAGATGTAATGGTTTATCAAGCTTTAAAAGTTTCTAATTGGTCTAATAATAGAGTTATAGGAATGGCAGGGATACTAGATAGTGCAAGAATGAGTCATTTTATAGAAGAAAAATTGTCTTATGGAATAGGGGAGATTGATGCTCAGGTAATGGGAGGTCATGGTAATGACATGGTTCCATTAACCTCTTTATCTAAAGTAAAAGATAAAAACTTACAAGAAGTCTTAAATGATAAAGATATTGATGAGATAGTAAATAAGACAAAACATGCAGGAGCACAAATTGTTGAATTGTTAGGAACAGGTTCAGCTTATTTTGCACCAGCTAGTTCAACAGCAATAATCATTGATGCAATATTAAATGACAAAAAAGAGATTCATCCTTGTGCAGTTATGCTAAGTGGTGAATATGGATTTAATGATATTGTAGCTGGAGTACCTGTTATTTTAGGTAAAAATGGTGTTGAAGGGATTATTGAATTAAATTTAGACGAGTCTCAAAAATTCGATTTTATGAACTCTGTAGCGACAGTAAGAAACTTAATAGAGACTTTAAACTCAAATAATTAATTTTTTTTATCTATATTTTAAATTGCGATTTTTATGCGAATTATTTAAAGTATAGTACAAATAGTTAAAAGGTAACTTTTACTTAAAGCTAATATTTTAAAGAAATTTTTGGTAT
>TARA_R110002033_G_scaffold90301_1_pt1 | contig 25317 bp, 22 predicted proteins | sample TARA_R110002033 | Tara Oceans TARA_R110002033 (sample SAMEA4397051) | marine metagenome | biome: Polar Biome; feature: [SRF] surface water layer (ENVO:00010504); material: water (ENVO:00002006), including particulate matter (ENVO:01000060) such as... | depth 5 m
ATTTTCGTGACTCTCGAAGCGGGTGCAAAACTACAACTTCTATTTAAATGTGACAAGAAAAATTTGAAATTTTATTTAAGAAAATTTTCATCTCTTTTTACTTCTTTCTCTTATCAATAATGCAATGAACTTGGCTTGTTTAGCGGAGTGCAAAACTAAAGAACTTCTTTATTTCTCACAAGCTTTTTTTAAAGTTTTTTTTTTAGAAATAAATTCTTTTTAAACTTTATTAAAACTCTCAAGATGTAATGAACTTCTACGTTGTTGCGGGTGCAAAAGTAGGTAGTTTAAGCGCATATTCAATACCTTCTACACACTTTTATTTTGTTTATTTTTCAATTTCGTTTTAATGAACTGGAAACCTTACTATTGAGTTATCATCAATTTATGTCGCAATAGAAATTGTAAGATTAATCAACAAACAAATCCCTGTTCGCCTACTCCTGCTGGATTCATTAACACTACTCCGCAGTATCCTTAATAAGTAGAAGCACTTTGTTTACTACATAATATAAAGCACCTGCCTCTTTAATGAATTGCAATTTCACAGAGCATCATATATATGAGAAATCTTCATTTATAAAATGCCTTTTCTAGCTTACCAGTAAATCCTAGCCCTGATAGCAGTGAAAATCCTTTTAAGTCTTCTTAATAGCAATCGAGAAGACTTAAAAGATTGTAGCGAATAGCAGGAAACAGCTCCTAAACAAGAATTAGCACAACTACTCATTAATAAAGCAATGTATCATTCTCAAATCCTAGCTGCAAACCAATTTTTATACTAAAAACGTTTACACTCCTTAGATTAGATGAAAGTGCGCTTCGTAAACAAGTAAAGAGATTAGGACATAAAAAAACACCTTAACTTAAGTGGATAAAACCACATAAAGCAAGGTGTTTAAAGAACTATATTAATAAGGTACTAGATACTTTCTATCGCTACCATTTCGTTTGCGTCGGCTTTATAATCTACTCCATCAAAACCAAATCCGAATAAATTGTGAAAGTCATTTCTATAACCTTCAAGATCTCCTATTTCAGCTAAGTTTTCAGTTGTAGCTTCTTGCCATAATTTAGCAATTTTATCTTGAACATCCTGACGCATTTCCCAATCATCGATACGAATTCTACCTTTTTCATCAGTAGCAATTTCTTTACCAGAGAATAATCTTTCAGCATATAAGCGTTGAATTTGCTCGATACATCCTTCATGAATTCCCTCTTCTTTCATTATCTTATACAATAAAGAAATATACAAAGGAATAACAGGTATTGCTGAACTTGCTTGTGTAACTAATGCTTTATTTACAGAAACATATGCTTTACCATTAATATCAGCCAAACTATCAGTAATAGTAAATGCGGTAGCTTCAAGATGATCTTTTGCACGGCCAATTGTTCCTTTTCTATAAACAGCCTCAGTTAATGAAGGCCCTATATATGAATAAGCAACAGTTGTAGCGCCGTCTGCTAATAGATTTTCTGCTTTTAATGCATCCATCCACATTGTCCAGTCCTCACCTCCCATGACTTTTACTGTATTCTCGATATCGTCTCCTTGAGCAGGTTCAATCGAAATTTCAGAAACTTTTCCTGAGTGAAAATCAACCGTTTTATTAGTAAATTTTTCACCAATAGGTTTCAAAGTAGAACGATGTAAAACTCCTGTTTTAGGATCTAGACGTACTGGAGAAGCTAGGCTATAGATAACTAAATCAATTTGTCCAAGATCAGCTTTGATAATATCAATAGTTTGCTTTTTTACTTCGTCAGAAAAAGCATCGCCGTTTATACTCTTAGCATATAATCCTGCTTTATGAGCCTCTTTTTCAAAAGCTGCAGAATTATACCATCCTGGAGAAGCAGTTTTACCTTCACTAGGTGGTTTTTCAAAGAAAACTCCTATTGTTGAAGCATTTGATCCAAAAGCACTTGATATTCTAGAAGCCAAACCAAAACCTGTTGAAGCACCAATAACAAGTACTTTTTTTGCTCCGTTAATTGCTCCTTTTGATTTAATGTATTCAATTTGATTTTTTACATTTTGTTCGCATCCATCAGGGTGAGCTGTCAAACAAATAAATCCTCTCATTCTAGGTTCTATAATCATTTTGTATATTTTATTCGGTAAATTTTTGTTTTATGTGCTGTACTGAAGCACGCTAACTTTTAGATCATAACAAATATAATCCAAAAATCTAGTTCAGCAAGGCTTTGGCGTGATTTAGCGCTGAATCAGAAACTACAGTTCCAGATAACATTTGCGCGATTTCAACCACACGCTCTTCGTCAGATAATAATTTTAATTCAGATTGCGTGTCTTCACCCACAGTAGATTTGAATACTTTAAAGTGAACATTCCCTTTTGCGGCAATTTGGGGAAGGTGCGTAATAGCAAAAATTTGCATTGTTTTGCTCATGTCTTTCATGATTTCTCCCATCTTAATAGCAATTTCACCAGAAACCCCTGTATCAATTTCGTCAAAAATTAATGTCGGCAGTTTAGAATAATGTGCAAGAATAGCTTTTACTGCAAGCATTATACGTGACATTTCACCACCCGAAGCTACTTTTCGAAGCAAACCAAAATCAGTTCCCTTGTTAGCAGCAAACAAAAATTGTAATTCGTCCTTTCCATTTGGCAAATATGTTTCGCCTTGTTTTAATTGAATATCAAAACGAACGTTTGGCATCCCTAAGGTGTCCAAGATAGCAATAAGTTTAGCTGATAAAATAGGTATATCTACAATTCTATTGGCATGAATGGTAAGTGCTAACTCGTCTAATATGATTGATTTATCTTTTATTGCAATAGTTAACTTTTCAATATCTGATTCTAGATTACTTAAATCAGATATTGCTTGTTCTAAACCAGTTTGTATTTCGAGCAAACCTTCAACAGAATCTACCTGATGTTTCTTTTGCAAATTATAGATAAGCTGCAATTTTTGATTAATTAAATCCAATTGTTCTGGATCATTAATTAATTTATCTGAACAGCGATCTAACTCTTCTGTGATATCATCAAATTCGATCACCAAGCTAGAAACACGTTCTAGTAAAGAATTATAATCCGGCGCGTAAGTAGCAATTTTTTGTAATGACGTTTTAATATCCTTCAAATTATGCATCACTCCTATTTGCTCTTCATTTGCAATAGCTGACGATTTATCTAAAGATTCTTTGATAATTTCGACATTATTTAGTTTTTCAAATTCTTCCTCTAAAACTTCTTGTTCTCCAGACTTTAAATTAGCTTCAACCAATTCATTCCATAAAAAGGTTTGATACTCCTGTTCCTTTATAGCATCAGACTGTCTTTTAAGCAAACTATTTAATTTACTCTTATCTGATTTGTATCCGCTAAGCATTGCTTGATACTTTTGAATTGTGTCTTGATTTTTTGCAATAGCATCAATAATATCAAACTGTACCGTTTCATCAGAGAGTTCTCTAGTTTGCTGTTGCGAATGAATATCAATTAAATACAAAGAAAGCTCTTGCAGTAATTGCAAGTTTACTGGACTGTCATTAATAAACGCACGAGACTTACCCGATGGTAAAATTTCACGTCTTATAATGGTATCGGTCTCATAGTCGATATCGTTTTCCTTAAAAAACAATTTTAAATTGTATTTTGAAATTTCAAAATGTGCTTCAATCACACATTTCTCTTCTTTATTTTTTATTGATGAAGGATCGGCTCTTTTTCCTTGAATCAGACCTAAGGCACCCAATATTATAGATTTTCCAGCACCAGTTTCACCTGTTATGATAGAAAATCCTTTTGAAAAATCAATACTCAACTTTTCAATTAAGGCATAATTTTTTATAGATAATGATGTAATCATTTAGCTGTTTTTGAAGTAATAAATAATATGGTAAAAGTACTGAAATTTAAAATATAAATGTCGCCCATTTTGAAGCATTCAGTGGCGAAACTTTATTTAGATTATCTGTTAAATCAGTAATATTTACAGATGGACCACCTGAAAATATAGAGACAATCTCATCAGACTTAGCATCAAAAAAAACTCGAGTTAAGAAAGCATTTGGCTTCACCGAATTTAGTGTTCCCAAATTAAACAAAGAAGCTTTTACCTTTTCTTTTGAGCCTTTGATATCAGTTGTCATCTTATCTAGAGCATTGTGATATTCGAAATTTGTTTTTCTAATTGGTAAGTAAGTAGGAGATAATAAATCATTGATTAGAAAAAACCTATTATCATTACCGTCAAGCTGACTCCAGCCTTTTGAACTACCTTGCTGCGCAATAGTTGAAATATTTTGAGCGATTTGCAAATTTGCACTTCCACCTTGCATTGAGAAAGAATCCTCGTCTAAACCTAAAATCATGTAGCTATAAAAAGACAATAGCGAAACAAGGTTTGTAGTGTAAGAATTTTGATTGAAAATTAAATTTTCAAATTCTGTATAACTGAACGAAAAATTCTTATCGTTATAATTAAAAATGGGAGATTCGTAAGATGAATTAAATATTGGTCTTGAAGACTGCACTTGCATTGTAGCAGTAAACTGGTCAGAGCTACCAGATAAAATAGTAATATACATAGAGCAATTAATCTTCTCTGATTGTTTCAAGCTTTGACCAGTCCAGTCAGTTTTGTTTACAAATTCAGTAATTGCAGTTTCTAAAGTTTTAAAAACTTGTTTATTTGTACTATTAACTCTTTGTGAATTTACCGTTACGGTACAATTTAACTGTTGCGCATAAAATTGCCCAACAACAAAAAACATTAATAACACAAGTACTTTATTCATTTATATAGGCTATAACTTTATTTAAAATATCGACAGCAACTGCCTCTTTAGTTTTTAATTCCATGGGCTCAATGTTGAAATCTTTGTCTATAAATGTAACTTTATTTGTTGGATTTCCAAAACCGGCGCCATGATCTTGAAGCGAATTAAGAACTATCAAATCTAAGTTTTTTTTCTGAATTTTCCCCTTAGCGTTTTCAATTTCATTCTCAGTTTCTAAAGCAAAACCAATAAGAAGCTGTTTTTGTTTGATTTCGCCAAGAGAGGCTAATATATCTTTTGTTTTCTCTAATTCTACGACAAAGTTATCTGGTGCTTTTTTTATTTTTTGGGTAGCCACTGTTTTAGGCCTGTAATCAGCTACTGCTGCGGCTGCGATTGCAACATCAACATTTTGAAAACGTGAGTGACAGGCATCATACATTTCCTGCGCACTAGTTACTTTGACAATTTCAATACTCGAATATTTAACAGTACAATGCGTTGGACCCGCTACTAAGGTAACAGAAGCACCAAGTTCTGCAGCACAGTTAGCGATATCAAAACCCATTTTTCCAGAGGAGTGATTGCCAATAAAACGAACAGGATCGATTGCTTCGTAAGTAGGGCCAGCAGTAATTAAAATCTTTGTACCCTTGAGAGGAAGTTTACTTTCAAGACTTGCTTCAAGAAAAGCAATAATGTTTTCAGGTTCAGCCATGCGACCTTCACCAGAAAGTCCGCTTGCTAATTCACCACTTTCAGCGGGAATAATTGTATTCCCAAATTGCTGCAATGCATTAAAACTCGCAATAGTTGATGGATGTTTATACATATCTAAATCCATTGCCGGTACAAAATACACTGGACATTTAGCAGATAAATAAGTAGCAATAAGTAGATTATCGCAATTACCGGTTACCATTTTAGACAATGTATTTGCAGTAGCAGGAGCTACTATCATAATATCTGCCCAAAGTCCCAACTCCACATGATTGTTCCACTGGGCATTTTCATCGTTTTCATTATAAAAACTAGAATATACAGGGTTTTTAGATAATGTAGATAATGTAAGTGGCGTTACAAAATCCTTAGAAGCAGGTGTCATTATCACTTGGACATGTGCACCTGCTTTTATAAAAAGTCTCACTAAAGTTGCCGTTTTATAGGCGGCAATTCCACCAGAAACTCCTAGTAAAACCTTTTTTCCGCTTAAAACTGACATAGTATATTATTTATTAGAATCTCTGTGATAGATTTTTCCGTCTAACCATTCTTGAACTGCTAAAGCATGAGGCTTAGGCAATTTTTCATAGAATTTTGAAACCTCGATTTGCTCTTTGTTTTCAAAAACTTCTTCAAGACTATCATTATATGTAGCAAATTCTTCTAACTTTTCAGTCAATTCTTTTTTAATTTCAGAGTTGATTTGGTTTGCTCTTTTAGCCATAATGGTTATCGCTTCATACACATTACCAGTAGGTTCTTCAATAACAGTTTTATTGTATGTTATTGTATTTACTGGAGCATTCGTCTTTTTTAAATCCATGACTTTATTTATTTGTAATTTTTTGTAAATCTTCTTCCACTCTAACCAACATGTTGTCAGCTTTCTCTTTATATTTTGTATCTGCTTTAAATTTAATTAAACCAGCATATGCTGCTTTAGCAGCTTGCAATCTTTCTTCTTTTTTACTTTCGACACTATTAATACCTAATTGGTATGCAGAATCAAACTTGTAATACAAAGCGTCTTCTTTAAACTTTGTCCCTGGATAATCACCAACAAAGTTATCAAGTGCTACTAACGCTGATTTAAAATCAGATATTGTATTGTATCCTTTAGCGTTTTCATAAACCTTCTGCTCAATTTTCTCAGCTAATGCTTGTAAGGAAGTATTAGCTTCCTCCATATACTCTGAGTTGGGATATGTATCAATGAACGTTTGCAATTTATCAATCGCTTTGAATGTATCTGTTTGATCTAAACTATAAACTGGTGATAAGTAAGAATAACTTTTGGCTCCTAAATAAGCCGCTTCCTGTACTTTTTCACTCCTTGGGTAGCTAGAAACAAAACTTTCAAACTGATATCCCGCTAAGTTATATTGTTTTGTTTGATAGTAAGACTGAGCAAACATATAAAACAATTTTTCAGCTTGAGGCTTCCCCCTATATGCTGGAGCAATTTGCTCAAAAAGACGAATTGCCTTAGAATATTTTCCTGCATCGTACATTTTTGTACCTATAGAAAATTTTGCTGCCACATCATCTTTTTTAAGTGCTTTCTGGTACTCATTACAAGAACTAAAAACCGCTACAAGAAGCAATAGAGATAAGATTTTTTTCATTTTTTTGTTTTTTTTATCCACGATTTACTAGTAAACCATGAAAAACCTAACCGAAGTTTCAGTGGGCAAATTTAGTTATTAATTTAGCTACTACAAAATATTTCTTTATATAAAAAATTAGTGAAAAAATAAGGCTTATTTAGCGATATTATCAATAAATTCAGCAATGCGATTAGCTAGCGATTCATCGACTCCTACAAGAGGTAAACGAACAAATGCATCCGCTATTCCTAGCGCATCAAATACTTGTTTAATACCTGCTGGATTTCCTTGTTCAAATATCATATCAATGCTATCAGCTAACATATAATGTAATTTATAAGCTTCGTTTACTTTTCTATTTAATCCAAGACGAATCATTTCAGAAAATTCTTTTGGGAAACCTTGACCAATAACCGAGATTACACCTGCTCCACCAGCTAAAACAATTGGTAAAGCAATCATATCATCTCCAGAAATAACTAGAAAATTTTCTGGCTTATCCTTGATAATTTGCATGGCTTGTACAAGGTCTCCGGCTGCTTCTTTAATAGCTACAATATTGTCAAAATCATTAGCAAGACGCAAAACAGTTTTAGGCAACATATTACTAGAGGTTCTCCCAGGAACATTATAGATAATTACGGGAATAGGAGATGCTTCAGAAACAGCCTTAAAATGTTGGTATATTCCTTCTTGTGTGGGTTTGTTATAGAATGGTGAAACCGATAGTATCGCCTCAAAATCTGAGAAATCTCTCGTTTTTAATTCCGCTACTATTTTTCTTGTATCATTTCCTCCTACACCTAAAACCAGAGGAAGACGTCCTTTATTAGCGGCCACCACTGTCGCAATTACTAGTTCCTTTTCTTCTTGATCTAATGTTGCATTTTCTGCAGTTGTACCTAAAACTACAAGATATTCAATTCCGCCATCTACACAAAAATTAACTATTCTAGTTAATGCTTCTACATCGATTGAAAAATCTCCTTTAAATGGGGTTACAAGAGCAACACCAGTTCCTATTAATGATTGCATGTTAAATTATATTTTGTTTAATATTTTTAAATATTTGAAAACTTCCTGAATAAAAACCGCATGATCAGACGGCTCGCATTTAATAATTAAATCATTGAATCGCTCATCTATTGCAGCAAATCCTACTTTTAAGGAGGCTTTTGAATGAAAAGTAGTCGCTAATAAAAGTGCGTTATCTTGCACATAATAACTAATTAATAAATCAAAATCTTTATTCAAAAATTCGTTAACTACTATACCGTTTAATTCTCCATTCCACTTTAAATCAGTTTGCTTAATCGTTGGAAAATTATCTGGAGTACCTTTTTTTCCATTGAAAACGATAACGGATAGCGCATCACTGGAAAAACCATTTTTGACAATAACATCTATTAATTTTTCAGTTTCCAAAAAGCTACTTTGATCAACAATTAAGCCAATCGTTTTTACAGATTGTGCATTTGTAGAACGCTTAACCTTGTGTAAATTATTAATTCATATTCTTTTTACCGAAAAATCTTTTATAACACTCAAAAACATACTATTTTTACTCGCTTACAAAATTAATTAATTAAGTCACATTATAAATGGTAAATCTAAAAAAGTATAACGATGTTTTGAAACTTTTTGTTATATTCTTAACATTATTTTTAATTTCTTCATGCAGTCAAAAAGTATTGCAGTTAAATACCATTAAAGGAGAGCAGCTTGCAGTCACCGAAGATGCTGTTACGCCTGATACAAAAGCTCTAGTGGCAGGAATTGAAGAGTACATCATGCCTTACCGCAATCGAATCAATAATGATTTAGATAGCGTCTTAGCAGTGTGCCCAATTACCCTGGATAAGAAGGCAATAGATATGCAATCTACACTTGGTAATTTAATGGCAGATGTCGTATTACAATATGGTTCTACGGTATTTGAAAAAAGGGAAAATAAGCATATTGATATTTGCTTATTAAATAATGGTGGGATTCGTGCTATTTTACCTAAAGGCAACGTTACTGCAAGAAATGGATTTGAAATTATGCCATTTGAAAACAGTTTAGTTGTTATTGCTTTAAAAGGAGCACAAATCCAAGAACTTATTAATTATTTCATCTCTGAGAGGTCAGCACACCCTTTGTCTGGACTCACATTTACAATTAAAAAAGATAAAAGCGCTGATAATATATTAATCCAGGGAAAACCACTGATTCTTGACAAATTGTACTATGTAGGCACTAATGACTACTTAGCCAATGGCGGTGACAATATGAACTTTTTCAAAAAAGGAGAACAAACCTACGACCTAGATTATAAATTGAGAAATATTTTAATTGATTACTTCAAGGCGGTAGATACGGTTACAGCAAAACAAGATAACAGGATTATCGTAGAATAGCACATATATAATTTTAGTCCTTAAGCATAGCCCTGATAGAAGTGAAAATCCTTTTTTTACAGCTTTTTAGCTTTAAAAAAAGATTGCAACGGATAGCAGGAAATAGCTCCAAATAAATCAAAAATGAAGAGAAGAGATTTTATCGAAAAAACGGCTGCCAGTACAGCAATATTAGGATTAGGTTTATCATTAAGCAGCTTTACAGCAGAAGATGTTAAACAAATTACAATCTTACATACTAATGATGTTCATAGCCATATTGACCCATTTCCGTCTGACGATCCCCGCAATCCAAATATGGGAGGAGTCGCTAGAAGAGCAGCGTTAATAGAAACTATTAGAAAAGATGCCGATAATGTTTTACTTCTTGATGCTGGTGATATTTTTCAAGGAACACCTTATTTTAATTATTACGGTGGCGAACTAGAATTCAAGTTAATGAGCATGATGAAGTATGATTTGTCTACTATAGGAAATCATGACTTTGACAACGGTATTCCGGGCTTGTATGCTCAAATGCCTCATGCAAAATTCGATTTCATTTCTGCTAATTATGATTTCAAAAATACCATGATGGATGGTTTAGTGAAACCCTACAAAATCTTTGTAAAAAATGGCGTTAAAATTGGCGTTTTTGGATTAGGAGTCAAACTAGATGGATTGGTAGATAAAAAAATGTATGAAGAAACAGTTTACAATGATCCTGTAGAAGTTAGTCAGGATATGGTTCGAATTTTAAAACACGAGCAAAAATGTGATTTAGTGATTTGCCTTTCTCATTTGGGATATGAATATAAAAATGATAAAGATATGATTTGCGATTTAAAATTAGCAACTTTAACGCAAGACATCGATTTAATCATAGGTGGACATACGCATACTTTTCTAGATAAACCTACAGTGGTGAAAAATCTAGTAGGAAGTGAAGTTCTAGTAAACCAAGTGGGTTGTTATGGGATTAATCTAGGTCGAATTGATTTCTTTTTTGACACCAACAAAAACAAAGTAAGCTCAGGAAAATCAATCATTGTCTAACGGATCTTCTAGTCTTTTTTGATCTAAAAATAAATGAATTAAAAAGTAATAAGAGAACACCTGTGTTGTTATTTGAATAAAATTGAGCACTGAGAACGGCAAGTAGAATTTATTAATGATATAAAAACAATCTGAAAAGACGAAAAACATCGTTAGCATTAGCAAGTTTACACTTACTGCATCAGGTTTTCGATTGTATTCTACAATAGAGACACATATTAATAGCGACAATATTAAACTATAAAACAGTAAAATGTAATAGTTAGTTTCTAACTTTTCAAAGTTAAGATTCAATATAAAGTATGCCAATGCCGTCAAACAAATAATGGTTGCCGTTACAATAAACATATGCTTTTTTTGTCGTATATTTTCACTTATAAATTGAGGGAACAAGTAATAAAGCAATAATAAATAGGCTGTCAAAAAACAAATTACCTGTCCTGTTTCATAATTATAAGGCATTATTAATCTATAGGTATCACCTAAAAAGCAGCATAAAAAAATACTAGCTTTGAGATAAGTAATTCTCCAGGTTGAATGCTGCAAATAAAGTAATAGAGCTAAAGGAACCACAAACGCCTTTGACCACGTCATATACTCCATAATTCCTATGGTATTAAACGTGATTGTAGCGATACAAAAAAGAATATAAGCAATTTGTATTATGCTTCTAGGCGCCATTTAAAATTTGTGTAAATTCATTTTCAGATAGAATCGTAACTTTTAGTTTGTTTGCTTTTTCTAGCTTCGCTGGTCCCATATTATCTCCAGCGATTACATAATCCGTTTTTGAAGTAATAGAACTTCCTACTTTACCTCCGTTATCTTCAATAGCTTTTTTTAATTCATCTCTAGAATACACTTTAAACACACCTGAAACAACAAAAACTTTACCAGCTAATTTTGTAGTGGCATTTGGATTTATAGTCTCTACTATTTCAAATTGCACGCCGTGCATTTTAAGTTGGTTTATGATTTGGATATTAGCCTCGTTACTGAAAAAGTCTACTACACTTTGCGCAATTCTTTCTCCAATTTCATCTACTAACACCAGCTCCATGACAGTAGCTTTTTGCAAGGCTTCTATCGTTTTATAGTGCTTAGCCAATTTCTTAGCAACAGTTTCCCCTACGAATCTAATTCCCAATGCATAAAGCACTCTCTCAAATGGAATGTCCTTTGATTGTAACACACCTTTAACCAGATTCTCAGCAGATTTTTGAGCCATCCTTTCTAATGGAAGAATTTGATCCACAGTTAGATCATACAAATCAGCATAATTGTGAACCAAGTCACTAGCATATAATAAAGCCACAGTTTCCCCTCCCAAGCCTTCAATATCCATCGCTTTACGCGAAATATAATGCTGAATTCGGCCTACTATTTGTGGCGGACAACCATAGTAGTTAGGACAGTAGTGATTAGCTTCCCCTTCTCCTCTTATTAATTCAGTATTACACTCAGGGCAATGTGTGATATATTCTGTAGGTTCAGTTCCATCAGGGCGTTTACTGAAGTCTACTGCTATAATTTTTGGAATAATTTCACCCCCTTTTTCTACAAAGACAGTATCGCCAACTCGAATATCCAACTTTGCAATTTGGTCAGCATTATGTAACGAGGCGCGTTTAACAACTGTTCCTGCTAGCTGCACAGCTTGTAGATTAGCTACTGGTGTGATTGCACCAGTACGACCCACTTGATACGAAATTGTATTAAGAAGTGTCGAAACCTGTTCTGATTTAAATTTGTATGCAATTGCCCATCTTGGTGCTTTTGCAGTGTACCCTAGCTCCTCTTGATAGCGAAAAGAATTTACTTTAACTACAACACCATCAGTTTCATAAGGCAATTCATGACGATGGATATCCCAATAATCAATAAAATCAAAAACCTCTTGCATATTATTAGCTAATGTAGCTTCTTGTGGTACCTTGAAACCCCAATTACGCGCCGTCTCTAAACCTTCATATTGCGATGAGAAGGGAAGGTTATTACCAATTAAAAAATATAACAAACAATCTAAAGGTCTCTTAGCAACCTCTGAACTGTCTTGCAACTTTAAACTACCTGATGCGGTATTTCTTGGATTTGCATAAGGCGTTTCTCCTATCTCGATTAACTCTTGATTCATTTTCTCAAATCCTGCAAAAGGAAGCACTATTTCGCCTCTAATATCAAAGCGTTCAGGATAATTCCCTTGCAGTTGTAGCGGTATAGAACGAATTGTTTTTATATTATTAGTTACATTATCTCCTTGAAAACCATCGCCACGAGTAACAGCACGAAGCAGCTTTCCATTCTCGTAAGTGATACTAATAGAAGCACCGTCATATTTGAGTTCGCAAGTGTAGGACAAGGAAACCTCGCCTAATACTTTTTGTACCCTACTTTCCCATTCGACTAAATCTTCTTTTGAATAAGAATTATCCAGCGAATACATACGGTAATCATGAGGAACAGTCTCAAAATTTTTAGTGATATTGCCCCCTACTCTTTGAGTAGGCGAACTTGGATCTAAGAATTGTGGATATTGATTTTCTAAATCTTGGAGCTGCTTTAATTTCATATCAAAATCAAAATCAGATATTTCAGAGCTATCTAAAACATAGTAATTATAATTGTGACGATTTAACTCTTGTCTTAAAGATTCAATTAATTGTGCAGTATCCATAAAATAAAAAATTGGCTATTTTAGTATTCAAATTTGAGTACTAAAATAGCCAATTAAAATTAAAAAAAACTATAATTAAGATTCTATAATTGTATTAATTTGCTTGTATAACTGCCCGTCACTCAAGAAAGCTCCTTGCTGAATTAAAGCAAAAAGTGATTCATTTCTTCCATCAGTAAATTCTTTTTTACCTGTTTTCATTTCGATAGTATCTGTAAACATATTATCGCTAAGCCATTGCAATCCATCCTTAGTTAGAAAATCTACTTCAGGTACAAGCGATTTTAAAATAATAGAATGAACATGCGTATCAAAACTTTGAAATAAAAAAATGTGATTTTTAGAAAAGTGTTCTAAATATTCTGCTCGAGACAAAACCCCTTCCCAAATTAAATCAGAAAACACGTCTAATTCTTGCTCAGCAACTTCAGGTTTCTCAGCTTTAATTTTATCCCATTCGGCTTTGTCAATCGCTTGTGTTGCTAAAAAGTTTGTAAATTCTTGGGTTAATTCTTCAAACTGTTCTTTGGTTAATCTACTATATTTCATTTCCTTTATTCAATTAATATTTGTCTTAGAGTTTGCAAATTTATAATTTATAAACAGAAAAGCCTTCTTTTGCAAGAAGGCTTTTCAAATTTAATTTATTTTCGAAAATTAGAAAATATATCTAATCCCAAATTGTGCTTGCCATCTTGACAACAAACCAGCTTCATAATTGAAAGTCTTAGTTTGTGTACCATCAAAAGTATATGTTGGCTCATTTGCATTATTAACAGAAACTCCAATAGGTTGTCTACTTGTTTCTACTTGCACTAATCCCCAATCAGAATTTAATAAATTTCCAATATTTAATACGTCAATACTAAACTGTATTGTATTTGTTTTCTCAGAACTAGAAGAAGGTTTGAAATTATAATCTTGTATAAATTTCATATCCCATTTTCCTCTCCATGGAGCTACAGCACCATAACGCTCAGCATATTGTCCTCTTCTACCACTTAAATACTTATCTTGGTCGATGAATTTATCAAAGGCAACACCTTGATCAGCGCCACCAGAAAAGTTCATATTAGCAATTTCTGCAGTTGTAGGAATGTAAATTAAGTCATTTGTACTAGATCCATCATTATTGATATCTCCACCATAAATATAATTAAAACGACCTCCTTGAGCATACTCAAAAAATGTAGACACTGATGTTGACCATTGATTATTAGCTCCATATTTCCAACTCTTAGAAGCAACCCCAATGAATCGGTGCGTATCTCCATATTTTGAATTAGCTAATACTGCGTTATTAACATTACCAACTGCAGGATTAAATGCAAATGCATCCCCTGTAATTTCTGCTTCTATAGAGTTTACATCTTTAGATACTAAGTAGTTATAGGCTAAACTAGCAAATAAACCATCATCAAACGTTTTTTGAACTTTGACAGAAGTATTGAAAACATATCCTTTATTAGAATTTGTCATAACGTAAGCGTTATTTGCACCTTTATCAGTTGCTCTGTAGATTGCTCTATTATCAGCGCCTGCTAATGTAGCTGTAGGGTTAACTAGACCCCAATTTTGTACATGCACTCCGTTAACATCCTTGTTGTAAGAAACATCAAGAGTAGTAATGTAATTGTTTGGGAATTTATGATCTAGACCTAAACTAGTTCTCCACACTTGTGGCCATTTAAAGTCCTTATCCATGATTTGGAAAAAGCCATCATCAGATCCACTAACTTGATTTCCTAACCATACAAATGGCAGCTTCCCTGTGAAAATACCTGTACCTCCACGAAGTTGAGTCGTTCTGTCACCATTAACATCCCAGTTAAAACCTAATCTAGGAGCCCATAGCAATTTGTTACTAGGTAATGTTGTAGAAATTAACTGCTCATTAGCTTTCGTTTGTGGATTGTAATATAAAATATTACTGTCTCTAGAAGCTCCATTCTCAGTGTCAATATATTTCTGAATTAAATCTGAAGTATTAAAATATAGAGGCTTATCAACTCTTAAACCTACAGAAAGCTTAAAATCTTCGGTTACGTTCCAGTCATCCTGTCCGTAAAAAGCAGCTTGACCAACGTTTAATTCCGATAATCTCCATCCGTTATCTTCACCTACGCCAAATGAATTTCTAGCTGCAAAAGTATCTTGAGCATATTTAAAATTCTGTGCAACCGCACTTGTAGCAAAGGGATTAGCTGCATCCGCTAAAAAAGCAGCAACACTTGGGTAAGAACCAAATGATAAAGTACCATAATATCCGTTCGGATTAACAAAATTATCAAAAGCAAGCAAATTAAAAGAATTAGCAAACTTGTATTTTTCGAAAGATCCTCCAAAAGTGAATGAATGATTTCCTACTACATAACTCAAGTTATCAGTGATTTGGAAAACTTTTTGATCCAAAGTATTATTTACCGAAAATGGCTCATGACCAGCAATGATATAATTAGCACCAGAACCATCTTGTATATTGATAACAGGAGCTGGAGCAGAGAATGGATTTCTAAAATCATTAAAATGAGTGTAACCCGCTTGTAATTTATTCGAAACCTTTTCACTTAATTTAGAGTTCAATTCAACCAAGAATGAATCTAATTCATTGTTTATTTCGTATCCTGAATTTTGAAATTGCAATATCGAAGCATTTGGACCTCTAAAACCTAAAGCTGTAGGGTGAGCAGGTTTGTCTTTAGACGCGTCTAAGAAGTTGTATATAACGGCTAATTTATTATTATCGTTAATATTCCAATCTAATTTTATAATTCCTTTATTCGAATTAGAATTGTGTTTAAACCCTTCATAAGCTCCAGTATTGTATCCTAGTTCTCCTAAGGCAGTACTTACAGCTACAAGATCAGAAGCTAAAACTCTTGATTCATTAATACCTACTACACCATCACCGTTATTCGCAGTAAAGTTTGATCCAAGGTCACTTCTTTTTTCGATTTCGTAATTCGCGAAGAAGAATAATTTGTTTTTAACGATTGGCCCACCAAAACTGAATCCAGCTTGGGTTTGCTCTAGAGAAGGTACAAAGATTTTCTCTCCTTTAATTTTACCACCTGTTAAGTCTTGATTTCTAAAGAAAGCGTAAGCAGTACCGTGAAATTCATTTGTTCCTGATTTAGTAACTGCATTTACAGAAGCTCCTGTAAAACCTGATAAAGTAACATCATAAGGCGCTGTAGCTACTTGAATTTGCTCGATAGCGTCAAGAGAAATAGGTTGAGAACCTGTTTGTCCACCTGGTGTAGCAGCATCTAATCCAAACGGATTATTAAACACAGCCCCATTTAATGAATAGCTATTGTATCTATTGTTTCTACCTCCAAATGAACCTCCACTTGCTGATGGCTCAAGTCTCGTAAAATCTTCTGCAGATCTAGATATTGTAGGTAATCCAGTAATTTCTTTACGTCCTACAGTAGTCTCAGCTCCTGTTCTACCACTACCAAAAACTTTACTTTTTGAACCAGTAATAGTCACTTCATTTAGTTGTTGACCTTCGTCGTTTAAGATAGCATCAATATTAAATGCTTTTCCTAATTCTAAGTAGACTTCGTTATACTCATGAGATTTAAAACCAACATAAGACACAATAACGCGATAAGGTCCACCCACACGCATGTTAAGCATGTTAAATCTCCCCTCCTCGTTTGTCATTGCAGAATACTTTGATCCTGTAGGCACGTGAATAGCTAGCACGCTAGCTGCTGGAAGTAGCTCCAGATCACTGCTCTTTACTGTACCTTTAATACTTGAAGTCGTAGTTTGAGCATAAGATAGCTGCAAACTAAGAGCAATAAGTAACATCGTAATAAAATTCTTCATTTGGTTTGTTTTGTGTTATTTAGCGCAAAATTAACCAAAAAAAAATCACTCCGAAGAGTGATTTTTATATTTTATTAACAAAATGTTAACTTAAAATTATTCTGCAATAATTTCGTATGGTAAATCAACAATTACATCTCTATGTAAACGTACAGTAGCTGAATATTTACCAGTACGTTTTACGATACCGCTAGTGATGAATTTTCTATCAATTGATTGACCATTTTTAGCTAACGCATCAGCGATGTCAATATTCGTGATTGAACCGAATAATTTTTCACCACCAGCTTTTGCTGTAATTTTAATTTCAATAGCTTTTAAGTTTTCTGCTAATGCTTGTGCATCTGCTACTACTTTAGCTTCTTTGTGCGCTCTTTGCTTCAAGTTTTCAGCTAATACTTTCTTTGCAGAAGAAGTAGCTAATTGAGCAAATCCTTGTGGGATTAAGAAGTTACGACCGTATCCGTTTTTCACGTTTACTACGTCATCTTTAAATCCTAAATTTTGAACGTCTTGTTTTAAAATCAATTCCATGTTGTTGTCCTTGTGTTATAGAAGTTAGTCCCGATAGCTATCGGGACAACAACTTTATTTTTAATATTATTTAAGTAAATCGGCTACGTAAGGCATTAAAGCTAAATGACGTGCTCTTTTTACAGCTACAGAAACTTTTCTTTGAAATTTCAATGAAGTTCCAGTTAAACGACGTGGAAGAATTTTTCCTTGTTCGTTTACAAATTTCAATAAGAAATCAGCATCTTTATAATCGATATACTTGATACCAGATTTTTTGAAACGACAGTATTTCTTTTGTTTGTTAGTTTCTATGTTTAAAGGCGTAAGATATCTAATATCACCGTCTTTTTTTCCTGAAGCAGATTGTTGTAATGTTGCCATAATAATTAAGCTTTTTGAGATTTAAGTTTTGCTCTTCTTCTTTCAGCCCAAGAGATAGCATGTTTATCAAGACTTACCGTTAAAAAACGCATAACTCTTTCGTCACGTCTGAATTCAGTTTCAAAAGCGATTAAAACCTCTCCTGATACGTTATATTCAAACAAATGGTAAAATCCAGATTTTTTGTTTTGGATTTCGTAAGCCATTTTTTTAAGACCCCAGTCCTCTTTAGATACGAAAGTAGCACCTCTACTAGTAAGAAAATCTTCAAATTTGCTTACTGTTTCCTTCACCTGAACATCAGATAAAACGGGATTTAAAATGAAAACAGTTTCATAATGATTCATAAAAATTTATTTTATTGTTAATTTGGGTGCAAAAGTAACCTTTTTTTTTAAACATCCAATGTTTTATTAGATATAATCGTTGAACCGCAAAAATAACACTTAAACCGCTAGTTTTAAGAGAATATTTATTTTAAATTTACACTATTAAATATAAATTTCAATATTATGAAGCTAAATTGTGTCGTTGTAGATGATAGTTCCATACAAAGGATGATCATTGCAAAGTTAGTAAATAATCACACGAGTTTAAACTTGGTGGGGGATTTCTCTAATGCAATAGAAGCAAAAGGGTGCATGTCTGTTAACGATGTTGACCTAATCTTTCTTGATATTGAAATGCCCGTAATTAGCGGTTTCGACTTCCTAGATGGATTAAAAATTAAGCCGCAGATTATTTTTATCACTTCGAAAGCAGAGTATGCCATGAAAGCGTTTGATTATGATGCGACTGATTATTTACAAAAACCCATTGCATTAGACCGTTTCAATTCTTCTGTAAAAAGAGCTATGGACATGCACTTGCTCAAATTAGATACTAAAGAGGAAGAAGGTGATCACATTTTCATTAAAAGTAATTTAAAGAAATTGAAGATTTTTACTTCTAAAATTAAGTGGATTGAAGCTTTTGGTGACTATGTTCGTGTAGTGACAGAAGATGACAGCAACTTAGTACTTTCTACGATGAAATCATTCGAAAGTGAATTATCAAATAAAAAGTTTGTTCGTGTTCACAAATCATACATAATTAATATTGATAAGGTAGAACGATTCAATAGTAAATTTGCCGAAATCGGACTAACTAAAATACCATTAAGTAGAAACAAGAAAGAAGATCTAGTTAAAGCACTTTCAGTTTCTTAAACTCTAATAGAAATCAACATTCACACTCACTTTTATAGCCCTATATTGTGCTACAGCATCAAAACTATTCAGCATTTTCTGAATAGTTTTTTTTATTCCCGCCACTGAAGTAGCTATAGGAACTTTTATTATAATTGTTCGAATGTACTCATTACGTATCCTATTTATGGAAGGCTCTTCTGGTCCTAAAACCGGGATCGCTAGATTTTGCACCATCACCTGATACAACCACAACGAACCTTGCTTCAATTTTTCATAGTCACGCTGTTTAAGAGTTAACTTTATTATTCTATAGTAAGGCGGGTACTTATAAATCTGACGATCGTACAGCTGTTCCTTATACATCCCTATATAATTGTTATTTGTAACTTGTTGTATCGTATTATGATCTGGATTATATGTTTGAATCAAAACTTTACCTTGTTTAGACGCGCGACCAGATCTACCAGCAACTTGAGTCATCATTTGGAAACTTCTTTCAAATGCTCTAAAATCTGGATGATACAGCATATTATCTGCATTCATAATCCCTACCAAAGTCACATTATCAAAATCTAAACCTTTAGCAAGCATTTGTGTTCCTACAAGGATATCTATTTCTCTATTTTTGAAACTATCTATAATTTTTTCGAAACCAAATTTACCTCTCGTCGTATCTTGATCCATTCTTCCTATTTTACTATCCGGAAAAAGCAATTCTAACTCTTGCTGGATTTGTTCTGTACCAAAGCCTTTAGTAGTCAAATCTACACTAGAACAAGCGTGACAATGCGTAGGTTTAGCAATCGAATAACCACAGTAGTGACAACGAAGTTGATTTTTATGTTTATGATATGTCAAGCTTACATCACATTGCTGACATTGCGGAATATGCCCACAAGTTAAACACTCTAATAAGGGAGAGTACCCTCTTCTATTTTGAAACAAGATAACTTGCTCTCCTAGCGCTTTAACCTCTGTAATATTTTGAATTAAAGTATCACTAAAGTGTCCTGTCATTCTTTTTCTAAAGTATTTGTCTTTTAAGTCCACTAATTCAATAACAGGCATGGTCACTTTACCATATCGGTGTGACAATTCTACCAAACCAAATTTGTCATTTGTGGCGTTATAATAAGTTTCGATACTAGGTGTAGCTGATCCTAATAACACTTTTGCTTTATGAAAATTAGCTAAAACGATTGCTGTGTCACGAGCATGGTAACGAGGAGCAGGATCCATTTGTTTGTAGGTCTGCTCATGTTCCTCGTCTACTATAATCAGACCTAGTTCCTTAAAAGGCAGGAACAATGCTGATCTAGCTCCTATAACAATTTGAGCTTTATCAGAATTTTGCAGGACTTGCCTCCAGACTTCGATACGCTCATTATTATTATATTTCGAATGAAAAACAGCCACTTTATTACCAAAGTAAGCACTCAGCCTACTAACTAATTGCGTAGTTAAAGCTATTTCTGGTAGTAAGTACAAAACTTTTTTACCCGTGGTAAGATACTCTTCGATTAACTTTATATACACCTCAGTTTTACCGCTAGCAGTTACACCATGTAGTAAACAAACCTCTTTTTCTAGAAAGCGATCTGTTATTTGCTCTAAAGCAACTTGCTGAATTGGGCTAAGTAAAATTTCTTTATTAGATTGATTGTTACTAAAATCTACGCGATCTTCTTGAATTAAATAATCTTCAAAGATACCTTTTTCGATCAAAGCTTTTACTGCTGCAGATGTAGTATTTGCAGCATCTACTAATTTTTTAACTGTGATTGGTTTTTGCTCAGAAGCATTCAATTGGAAGTAGTTTAAAACTAATTCTTTTTGCTTTGCTGCATTTTTAAGAACTTCCAGTAAAGTACTTAGGCCACCATCTGTAGTATACTGTTCATGTAAACGAATATACCGCACTAGTTTGGGCTTGTACCCATCTAGTACTTCTTCTTGAAGGCTGATTACCCCTTTATCTATCAATTGTTGAATGATAGGGAAAACATTCTTTTTATTTAAAATACCAACAATATCTTGAATCTTTAATGTCGACTGCAACTGCAATGCCTCATGTATAAGATATTCCTCATCAGAAAGCGTTTGAGAATCAATAGTCGCATTTTGTTTTTGTGAAATAATTGTTTCACTTTCAAGCAATAGTCCGCTAGGCAAGGCTGCTCGATATACATCACCAATGGCGCACATATAATAATTTGCGATCCATTGCCAATGTTTAATTTGAATAGCTGTAACAATAGGAAGTTCATCAAGGATTTGATTAATTTCCTTTGCTTCGTATAATGTAGGCTTGTTTTGATGCGTTTCAAGGACTAATGCCGTGTACATTTTATTTTTACCAAAAGGGACCGACACGCGCATCCCTTCTTTGATAAAATGATATTCTGCCTCAGAAATACTATAAGTAAACGTTTTAGCAAGCGAAAGCGGTAAAATTACTTCTACAAAAAAAAGCATTGTTATTATTTAAAAATTTAAAAGCAAAATGTAATTCAGACCAAGGCTCAATTATTTTACTCTGTACCAGTATTGCGTTCTTCCTAGTAAAGAAAAACCAATGTATCCACGTACTTTTAATTTATCTTGTGATTCAAGTACGATTAGACATTTGTATAATTTTCCATTTTTAGGATCTAGAATTTGACCACCGCTATATTCATCACCATCTTTCTTTAATCCTTTAATAACGTTTAACCCCATAATAGGTTTTTTAGCGTCTTCTCCTGGACAATCTTGACACAACTCTTTAGCACGTGAAGCATCTAAAATCTCTACTACCTTTCCGTAAATTTTACCTGACTTCTCATAAATTTCGATAATAGATTTGGCTTTACCAGTTTCATCATCGATTGTTTTCCATTTTCCAGTAATACTTTGAGAATAAAATACTGTTGTAATTAATAATAATGCAAATGTAAATAAGGTCTTTTTCATAATTTTTTGTTTTTGGTTAATAATATAAATTGGTTTGAATATCCTTTTAAAATCGCATAGAAGAATTTAATTAGAAATCCAAACATACTATAAAAATAGCAATATTGTTTATGTTGTGGTATTAATATTTTTTCGCTTTAACTTGGTTATAGTAGCATTCAATTCGAAACCTAAAAGCAATATCATGCAATTAATCCAAATATAAAACATAACAATTAATAGCGTACCTATAGATCCATAAAGCTCATTATACTGCGAAAATCGAATGACCCAAATTCCGAAGAAATACGAAATTATAATGGTGAAAATTGTTGTAAAAACAGATCCAATAGATATAAAAGAGCGTGTTTTGTCATGTTTGGTTCCAAACTTAAACAATATCGATGTTGTAATCAAGATCATTAGAATTAAAAAAACGTAACGTCCTAAAACTACCAACGGAATTTGTTCGTTCAAAAATTCTCTAGCAGTTAGTTTTTGGATAAAAACTTCAAAAACAACAATGGTCGCAACAGTAACAATTAACAAAACAGATAACAACAATGACATTCCTATAGCTATTAAATACTGTTGAAAGAAACCTCTCTTTACTAAAACATGTTTAGAATTTTGAAATCCTCCTAATATGGCGTTCAGTCCATTTGCCATCAAAAAAATAGATAATAAAAAACCCGAGGATAATAAGCCTGAATGACTGTTATGCAAAATATCGTTCACAATATTTGAAATCGCATAAAACGTATTAGGCGGCACGCCATCTTCAACAAATTTTAAAAAATCTGCCTGAAAACCCTCTATAGGAATATAAGGTATAAGATTTAATATAAAAAGTGCAAAAGGAAACAAAGCCATAAAAAAGCTAAATGCAATAGAACCAGCTCTATTAGAAAGCGCTCCTTCAGCTACTCCTATTCCATAATGCTCTAATAAATCATATAGAGTAAGTCCTTCTAGCCATGGTAGTTTCACCTTTTTAAGTGGTTCTACTACTCTGCTTAAAAGAGGGATTTTACTAATTCTTTCTTCTATTTCTGCTGACATCAATCACGCTTTTTTTTAATGCATTGAATAAAAAATTTTTAACCTTCTTTAAAACAGTCCATTGAAATTATTTGCATTTGGTTTTTAGCTGATAACATCTGCTGTATTGTTAACCAAAACCTTGCCAAACTTATTATATTGCTTTTAAACTCAAGTCCATATTATAAACTGAGTGTGTCAAAGCACCTGAAGAGATGTAATTTACACCGCAATCTGCATATTGTTTGATTGTCTCTTCATTGATATTTCCAGACGATTCTGTCAAACTTTGCGTTCCTATAATTCTCACAGCTTCTCTAGTCATTTCGTAATCAAAATTATCTAATAAAATACGATAAACGCCTCCTGCTGATAAAATTTCGTTGACTTCATTCAAATCTCGTGCTTCAACAATAATTTTTAAATCCTTATTGTTTTTCGCCAAGTATGATTTTGTCTTAACTATAGCCAATCCTACACCTCCAGCAAAATCAATGTGATTGTCTTTTAACATGATCATGTCATAAAGTGCAAAGCGATGATTCTCACCACCCCCTATTTTTACTGCCCATTTTTCAGCAACGCGAAAACCAGGTGTTGTTTTTCGGGTATCAAGAATTTTAGTATTCGATCCTTCTAATAGCTTAACATAGCTATTTGTTTTTGTTGCAATTGCAGACATGCGTTGCATCGAATTCAAAACCATACGCTCTGCTTTTAATATTGATTGCGAACTACCGTTGACATGAAAAACAACATCTCCATATTTTACAGCTGCACCATCCTCTATAAATACTTCTACTTTTAAATTGGGATCCACGTATTTAAAAATCATTTTAGCAAAATCAACTCCAGCAATAATACCTTCATCTTTGACTAAAAGTTTTGCTTTTCCTACAGCGTCTTCGGGTATACAAGCTAGTGAGCTATGGTCACCATCTCCTACGTCTTCTCGTATCGCATTCGAAATTAATAATTGCAACTCATCTTGAAATTGTCCTTCACTAATCATTTTACAAAATTTTTATTTAGTGCTAATGTACTCGTTTTTTTATAGATTGAAAAACTTCTCATACAATGCCGTCCAACTAATTAGTATAGATAAATATTATTTGATCTTAATACACTATTAATTAGTAAATTATCAAACAGTATAGCGTTTCCCAACCGAATTTCATTGAAATAATTAATTTTGTTGATCTAAAACTTTCAATTTCGAAATAATTTTCTCGTTACAAAAACAACATCTTTCACTTTGATTAATTACTTTTATTCCGTTTTTTACTTTATAAATTTCGATTACACTATTAATTTGGCACAACAGCAAATTAGAAGTTATTCGACACTATTTCCATTCAATATCCTAATTATCTCAAATGACGACTTTAAAGATTATATTATACTGTTTTTCATTCTTACTTTCACTAGTGGTTTTATTGCCACTGATTAAAAAAGACTTCTGGATTTTTCGTGTTTTTGACTATCCGAGATTACAAAAGTTTGTACTGATATCTATTGTATTAACAGGATGGTTAGTCTATTATAGAGACAGTACATTACTAATCGACTGGGGAATAATCATTTTTTTAAGTGTCACATTAATTCACCTCGCTTATGTAATTGTTCCGTTTACCTTTTTAGGAAAAACAATGGTTGACAGAGCAGAAGACACTAGTAAAACACCTTTAAATTTTTTAGTATCGAATGTGTATCAGTACAATAATAGCTTTGCCAAATTACTTGATTTAGTAAAGGAGCGTAATCCTGATATTTTATTTTTAGTAGAAACAGACCATAAATGGCGCGATGCAGTCATCACTTTAAGAGAAACATATCCTCACTATATCGAGATTCCTCAAGACAACACCTACGGACTTCTATTTTACAGTAAATTACCTATTGAAAGGCAAGAAATCAACTTTCTAATTGACAAGGAAATTCCCTCTATCATTGCAGATGTCAAACATGATAATCAAACGGTAAGAATTTATGGCTTACACCCTACACCACCGGTTCCAAAAGAAAATAAATTTAGCACTGATCGTGATGCTGAAATTTTGATGGTTGGAAAAATGGCCAAAGAGTACAACAAACCTTGTTTAGTGATGGGAGACATGAATGACGTTGCATGGAGTTACACCACTAGGTTATTTTTAAAAACTAGCGAACTATTAGATCCACGACGTGGTCGCGGCATGTACAGTACTTTTAACGCA
>TARA_R110002033_G_scaffold170825_2_pt1 | contig 25256 bp, 14 predicted proteins | sample TARA_R110002033 | Tara Oceans TARA_R110002033 (sample SAMEA4397051) | marine metagenome | biome: Polar Biome; feature: [SRF] surface water layer (ENVO:00010504); material: water (ENVO:00002006), including particulate matter (ENVO:01000060) such as... | depth 5 m
GGTTCCCTAGACGGTTAAGGATGAAGAGCCAGTTTGGTAGTGTATTAGTAGTAAGGAAGGGCCATAATCCCCAGAAAATTAACTGAAATTAAAGTGGATGTAGTGGAACACTTATTTGTGCCACCCAAATAATGTAGCTAAGTCAGATTATAATGCAGCTTGTACGCGAACGAACAGTAACCGTATTCCCTTATTAAATCTGCGACATTGGGTAAATTTTTACGTAAGATCTCAGCTGCTTTAAACTCTGGCATTTCACGCTTATTGGTATCGTCTCCAGCCTCCATTTCAATTAGACATTTTCTCATCTCAGCGAATGATAAAAAGGTTAATCCTATCGAAAAATAGGGTCCCGTAAAGTCCCTGATGGCTTCTTCACTGCCAGATGCGACAACATAGGTGACTCCCTCACCAGTAGCAAAATATTCACAAAAACCGATAATGTCTTGCTTCATAATACTCCCGTCATGGCACAAAATGACTCACATTAAAAATCAATGGTGTACTGTCAAAAACAATCTTAGAATAACTAATATTCAAAATATATATGGATCTTGGTATCTACCATCGAACTTTTGCCCTTTAATAAGTTCTAGCTTAAGATCTAAAGCCAAATTCTGGATAGCTATTCGCTTATCTTTGTCAGTAAAACAATCAGAAGTGGTTACATGCTTTAATAATAGCTCATTATTATGCTCACATTTTTTCAATAGTGGAAAATACTCTTTAGCATATTCTATAGTTTGGTTAGCTGAACACGAAGAGTACTGACAGTTTGAGCAATTACTGCGTTTAAGTTTGTAAATGCTAATTGGTATTGAACTTTTGTTTACCCAGCCCACAGAAAACGTATATGGCTCTGAAAATTTCATTACTTCGAAGTAGCTGTAATGACGCTCTTTTTTAATCGTTTCATATACATGCTGAAGAACATGTGGCTGCCTTAACAAATCATGACTCATTACTTGATATTGGTAGGCTTTTTTTGGAAAATAACCAACTCGATATGATAAATGTTTGTACATTGCTATTGCCATGCATGGTGCGAAATGCTCTCTTTTTAATTGAGTGGCTTTTCGCTGTTTTTTGCAATGGTTTCCCTTTTGGGAAGTTGATTTAATTTGATGTATTTTAGCTAAGACTTTTAAGCATTTCGAATAAGTAGTTGCATTTATTTGAACCAAAATCTCATTATGGTTCTCGCACTCAGTCTCCTTTAACCAGCTATTTTTAAAATAAAAAAAACCTAACTTGTTAAGTTGTTCAGAAATACAAAATTGACAATATCTTATGGAAAAACCACCTCTTTTGAATAAATTTCGAGGCTCATCGGTAAAAAAATATCTCAGCTCAGAAGCTCCCATTTGAGATAATGTGAACATATCGTGTTCATTACTAAAAAAACTAATTTTTTTAAGTAGTTCGTAAAACAGGCTATCTTTCACGGGTTGATAGAATTGCAATGTGCTTTTTAAAATTGAAGGAGAACAATCCCAAAGTCCTTTTGTGGTGATTATATTTGAAAAATTTGAAACGCCATTTACAACATGAGTTCTGAAAATCAAACTGTAAATAGATTCATCTTTCTGAATTGTAAGCAATTCCCCCTCCAGATTTATTTATACGTGTATAAAATCAAACATAAGCACTCTGTCCTTGCCCTGGATATTTCTCATAAATGTGCATATAGATATCTGAACATGCTTTAGGCCAAAGCTCATCATCAAAGCTATCAGGTAATACATCCAGCTTCTCTTCAATAAAGTTTCGAACTCTAGCTTTTGTTCGCTGCTTCTTGCGCCAATCAATGACTAAAATCTCTTTCATATTATTGACCAGCTCTTTAGCGATTTGCTTTACCTCATTTCTCTCTTTTTCATTAAGAGGGACAACCATACTCATCAAATCAAATACGGCCAGTTCTTCTTCACTTAGACCTTCTCGCACAGTTCTTTTATCTTCATGATCAAGATCTTGAATGTAATCTTTCAGCTCATTAAAGAACTCTTCAGCACTATATGCACCTAAATTATATTGCTCGATTAACTCGAGAAACTTTTGGTGTAAATCTTGTCTGGACTTATTTTTTAGCATCATCACTTGGAGCTTACGCTCAATGATATTTTTCAGACGTTCTGCATCTGATTGTTGTGGCTTCTTAATCTTATCAACCATCTCAGCCAAGGCATCAAAATCTATACCCGCGATATTAATAGGCTCCGGTAAATTACTTTTGATCTGAATAGTTGTTATAGCATCATCAAGCAATTCATTTACTTGATGCCTAACGACATCTAGGACATCTTCATCATCAATTGTCAGGCCAGATTTAAGTCTCATTTGAGCATAAATAATATTGATAGCAATTCTATGAGGTACAAAAGCGTTCGCATTGTCATCTGGTAGTATGGCTTTAAAAATTCTGTTTATTTGCCTTAAAAAAGTCGTAAATTCATCTTTAATATCAGGGTTAAGCAGTATTTCACTCGCATCATCTAACATCTGTAGCTTAGTAAAACCCTCCGCTGGCGCAGAAATTATCGACTCGATGTCTATATCCTGTTTGCTCAAAAAAGCTTTTAGCTCTCCAATAGCAACTGCTAATGCATGTACAAGCTCACTCTTATCTTTTGCAGGGCTATCAATATGATAACCTGCTCCAGGCTCAGAAACTTGTCCTCCACCATACAAACCTAAGGCTAGCTGAAGGGCACTAAAGATATTGATATAATCTACAATTTGCCCAGCACTTTTACCCGGATAAACTCGGTTTGCTCGAGCTATTGTTTGCATTAGTGTATGACTTTTTAATGGTTTATCTAAATAAAGTGTTGATACTGCAGGCGCATCAAACCCTGTAAGCCACATAGCACAAACGAACACAATTCGAAGATTATCTTCCGGATCTTTAAACTTTTCATCTAGCTTTTCATTCAAATAACGTTCTCGATGAAAACGATAATCTAAGCCTTTTTTAGATAGTCTCGCTTCATCATTTTGACCACCAGACACAACAACAGCCATGTCTATCGTTTCCATGTGTTCAATCTGAAAATGAAACTTAGCTAACCTGCTACCTTTGGCGTACTTAGCCTGAGTTTTTAAACTTACTAACTTATCTTTCCATGCTTTCTGCACTTTATCGTACATTTTAATTGCAGTCGCTTTATCAATTGATACCACCATAGCCTTGCCTAAGCGGCCATCACTAAAGGGCGAACGATTGATATAATGTTCAACTAAGTCTTTAGCTATTGTTTCTAGTCGATCGTCACGGGTAATAACATGATAGGCCTTTGAAAACTCGCTCTCTAATCTAGCTTCTTGTTCATCAGTTAGGTCTGCTTGATCAAGAATATCAGCAATTTCACTACCTATATCATCACGATTAAGATTGACCTCTGGTACACGGTTCTCATAGTACAAAGGCAAAGTTGCACCATCATCAACGGCATCAGCAAAGTTATAAATACTGATGTAGTCACCAAAAACTTCTTGGGTTTTGGCTTCACCGGCAAGTAATGGGGTTCCAGTAAATGCCATAAATGAGGCATTCGGCATCGAGTTGCGCATATTCATTGCAAGAGTGTCGTATTGGCTACGATGTGCCTCATCAGTAATAACAATGATGTCGTTACGCTCAGAAAGAAGAGGGTAATTGCCTTTCTCATCACCTTTAAACTTTTGTATCAACGAAAATACAAATCGGTGATCGGCTGCTAAATATGCTTTAAGCTCTGCGCCTGATTCGGCTTGGCAATTTTCTGTCAGAATGCCCGTTGAATTAAACGTCTTATAAATTTGGTCATCTAGATCTGTGCGGTCGGTTATCAGCACAAAAGTCCAATTACCTGTGTACTTACGAAATGCTTTTTTACAGAAGAAGACCATGGAAAAGCTTTTGCCACTTCCCTGGGTATGCCAAAAAACGCCCAGCTGTCCTGCACGCTCTTTAACATTACTCAACCCTTCCAATGCTTGGTTTACGCCCAGATACTGGTGATACTTTGCAACAATCTTAATCGTCTGTTTCTGCTTAACAAACAAGGTATAATTTTCGATTATATCGAGTAAACGGTTTTGTTCGCACACACCTCGAATAACCACCTCTAAGCTAACTCTCCGAGCCTCTTTTTCACTGGCAATTTTCTTCCATTCAGCAAAATGTTCCCACTGACTCGATATCGTACCAACACGAGATTGAACGCCATTGGATAGAATAATGACCTGATTAAAATGAAATAAGCTTGGGATAGTGGTTCGATAATCAGTCAGGTTATCTTTATAGGCATTGAGTAGGTTTTTATGGCTGGCTTTAAGCTCAATAAACACTAGTGGTAAACCATTTATAAAACCTAATAAATCAGGTCTTCTCGTTTCAATTTCACCAGAGATACTCATTTGACTACAAAGTAAAAAATCATTGCCCGTAGGTTCATCCCAGTTGATAAACCGAACAACATAATCTTCCTCATCTTCAAGATCACTACAATACACATAGCCATCTTTTAAAAGCTCATATACTTGCTCATTTGCTGCTATATCACTCATTGAGCTTCGATCACGACAAATCTCATCGATAGCTTCTTGAATGATTCTAGTTGGCACAGCCGTATTGAATCTTTCAAGCGCTATGCGAAGACGGTTCTTAAGAACGATATCACTTCGAGTGTCTCGCCCAAAGGCTAGATCTCCTTGGGCATCAGAGCCAAATAATTCGTCCCAACATGTTTGCACTTCCCATCCCAAGCTTTTAAACAAAGCAATAGCTGGCTGCTCAACTAAACCGTCTTCTGTGTAGGTCATAATTTTGAAATAGCCCCTAAATTCCGTCTATTTTCACTATCATATAAAGAATCTAAATATGGATAGAGCTCACTTGCTACTCTTTCAATTAATACTTTGTTTTTGCTTATAAATCCAATAGGTATTGGAACGGGATAGATTTCTGGCAAGCTAATGTAATAAGTGACCGCAACCAACTCATCATCAAGTAAAACAACTTCTACTGCACCGCCTAAAAAACCTGCAACATACCCATTCACGTAGTCGAGATTTATAGCAAAATCGTCTTTCCATCGCTTACAACCATACTTATCGTGCTTCGATGTCACAGGGACGAATAATGTAGGTTGATATAGCGTTTTCGGTTTTTTACCTTTGCTCTTTGAACCCTCAATTAAAGACTCAAAACAACTCGGAAGATAACTATTTACTCCCCATAGCCCTTCACTAGGAGCTAGCCAAGTAAGCGACTTAATGCCATCTTGATGTTTTCCAGCTAGCTTGTTTTTTACAAAATTAAGTTGCTCACTAAATTTTTGCCAATTATCTCGGGTGTATATCGAACCAACTAAAGGAATAAAGTCACCATTATCTGCGCTAGGAGATTGTACCAAGGAAAAAAACTTATCAATATTAAGCCCTTGTTCAGTAATTAACGACCCAGTATTCATATCACCTAGTGATTCAATTGCTAAGACTATTTCCCTTAAATTATTGCTAGTCTGGCTACTAGCGATAACCTGCCGAATGCCGTCCAAAACAAGTTCATCTGCTTCTAATTGTTCAATCTCATCAATTTCAATAGCAACACCTTGACTATCCATAGTAAAACCAAGCTTAACTCGGAATGGTTCTGTTCCTATTTGATTTAGCGAATCAATTTTATAAACACTTGGTTGGCCAGCGCCTTCTGGTTGACGAACATTCGTAATCATCTCTTTATCGAGCAAACTATGAAATTGACGCTGAAAAGCTTTCCCGACTAATTTAGTTCTGTTGGCAATGTGTTCACTTTTTGCATCAACTCTAAGTCCGCAAGTCCATTTATCATTTAAACGTTTACTATGAGTCGATACACAATTAAATCCCAATGCTTCATATCCAAGTATCGTATTACTCGTAACGATATCACTCACTTGAGGAGACTCACCTAAAGCAGAAAAATAACTAATCGCTTTGACTGTTAACTCAACTTGTCCAAGCTCGTTATAAGCCAACTCTTCTCTCTCAATAAGATCTCGAATAGCCTCTTTAGCTTCTCTTTCGGTTAACCCTAAAAACTCCGAGATATCAGTGGGCTTCATCGGTGATAAGTGTACGAGCCTCAACACGAATTCACGAATAAATGATAAACCACGCTTGCTTACGTAAGAGTAACGAATATTGAATCGGTAGGAAGGTATAAGGAAATCAATCTCGTTATAAACTATGTTCGATTGCTCATTCATTACCTTCTTACTCCCTTAAGCTTCTTTGGTTTTGCATTCAATACACTATAATTCGAGACTAATTTTTGTGACTCGATAAACTCAATCACCTTTCCTAAAGGCTTATGAGCATTCTTACCTCGCCACATATGTGTTGCACCTACAATGACTAATCTATCCATTGCACGAGACAAGGCCACATTAATACGGTTTGGCAGGCGTAAAAAACCGGTACTAAGATCGGTACAACTTCTTGTAATCGATAGAATAATGACTCTGTTTTCTTTACCTTGATAACTATCTACAGTGTCTATTTTTACCAAGGATTTAAACTCATCATCCCATGATTGTTCATTGAATTTTTTACGGATCAGACGCTTTTGCTCGCCATACATACAAATAACGCCAATCGCTGGCTCACTTTCTTTAACCGTTTTTGACACAGATGTTATAAACTTTTCGTTATCAGCGATCTCTCTAAGCAAAGCAATAATTTCATCCGCTTCTGCAACATTGGAGAGGCTTTCACCTTTACATTTGGCATGATAGGAAGCTTTACCTAACAAAGACGTGTCAATCCAAGTTACAACACTCTGTAACGCTTTAGGCACGTCCTGATAAATATCTGGAATCATACGTTCGCCTGTCACCAGCTCTCCACTATAGAAGCATTGAGAAACCAAGTCGCCAATAGGCTTTGCCATTCGATATTGAGTTAATAGTTTTGCCCCTGCTTCCTTGCCGTATTCAGATTCAAAAGCTCGCTCAAAGTCACTTTGAAATAAATCTTCAGAGTCATTAGCCACAATACCTAACTTTCTTGCGATGGCTTTTTTATGTGGCTCAGAATAAAGTGGTGGTAATTGTTTATGATCTCCCACAAGTAACACTCGTTTACCTGATTGCATTGCTATCGCTAACTCACTAGCGATAGAACGAGCAGCCTCATCAATTATCACCCAGTCATATTGATTATCACTGACCCCAATATGATGCTGGCCAATACCAACACAGGTGCCGGTAACTAATTGACGAGAACGAGCAAAAAACTCATCATAATTAACTCTTTCGGCTGCCAATGCTTCCAGCATGTCGCGTGATACTTTAGCTAATGCACGCGCTTTCTTTTCCTCATCAGGCCTTACTGAAAATTCAGTTTGTAGCTTCTTCCACACTAAGTTTTTAACATCTTCAAGCTCAACAAGGTCAATATCGATGTCGTAATCCGCTTTTAATATTTCACTCACTGTTACTCGAAGTTGCTCATAAGATTTAGTTAGTCCCTTTTTATCAACCTGACTCTGCTTACCGTCATTTAATGATTCATACAGCCCCATGAGCTCATCAAGTTGCTTAAAGACTTTAAATTCAGCTCGAGTAATCGCCGATAAATAGTCAGATTCTAAACCAAGAGGTTGGCTTAACGCTTCAATTCTATAGGTTGCTTCTGCAGAAAATAGCTCACGCTTTTCGGTGACTAACGCATTAGAATAAACATCTTTTAAGCCATCAGAAACAACGCCTTCTCGATTACTAAATCGTACAATATCTATTGGGGTATCTAATGTTAAACAGTGCTTACGTATCCTTTCGGCAGCTGTATTCACTGCTTCATGAGATTGACTTACTAGTAATATATTTTTGACCTGCTGCTTTTCAACAAGATAATGAACAAAAGCGGCAATAAACTCTGTTTTACCTGTACCTGGCGGTCCTTGAAGCAGAGATAATGGTCCAGAATTAACTAACTTTTGAAACGCATCTCGTTGCTGACTATTTAAGCTAATTTTATTACCATGATCATCTATTCGATCATAGCGAGCAAAATCACTATCGGTCACATCAATATCATAGTAAATAGGAGATAAAATACCCTTTGGCTCAAAATAATCTGCTAAATGACTAATAGTGCTTTCTTTAGCTAAAACACGTTCAAGTGCATTTTTTCGCTTGGTAAAAGAGGCTTTATCAGCTTTGCTTCTAAAATAAATAATGTCATCTTCTTCAAGCCTCATTGCCCGACTTCTAATCTTACTTAAACGCACTTCACTCGAAGTTGAAGGGCCTAATAGCACCTGACCTAGCAGCTCTTCTTTTTCTCCGTTTATCAGCAGAGCTTCAATTTCATCATCTTTTTGAAAAGAGGCTAAAGGATCTTTCTCTGACTTATGATGCAATATAAGCTGCTTGTCTTGATTTTCAGGTTTTTGTAGCTCAATAAGTTCAATACTAGGATGAGACTCTGTTTCAGTATCGAGAATACTCTGCCAAAGTTGATGCGTAGTTATAATAACGCTTTCATCTATGTTTTCACTGTCTTCATTCTGGCATTTTATATCTCCATCAATAGCGTCATTGGCGTTTAGAGATTGAGACCACCCCATCATAAGTTCTAATTTCCGGAGTGTTTCTGGAGTCCATTCCTGTGATGATTCAGATACTTTCAACTCCACGGGATCAGATTTACTCAATTCTACTTGCTTGCTTTCTCTTTGCGTTTCAACTCTAAATATTGACTCTACCGCTCGAGCCAGTTCTTCGTTGTTTTGCAAACGTCTATTCAGCGCATCTAAATTAGGACGTTGTGATGCCTTTATTTTCAATCCAAAAGGTAGCTCTAACTTAGCGGAATCAATGTCTCTTCGGCTAACAGATGATCGAATTGATGGCTTAAAACCAACCTTAAAAGTCCTTTCAATAGAGCTATATATAATCGGAACATTCCCGCCAACACCTTTAAAGGTAACTCGAACATCGTTTGGATCTTTATTGCTTTTATCAATATCTAGATATAACTTGCCATCATCAGGGTAGATAATAAGCTCTTCAAAATCCCCCAATGTCGATATTTCAACTAAATCAAAGCTGTCATCGTCTGATGGTGTTTTAATCGCATCTTTGAATCTTTCTAGACTTTTAAAACCGTATTCTTGATCATCTAACTCAAGAGCAATGACTTTACTGAGTGTAGAATATTCAGCAGACACCTCCCCCCACTCGATACAGAGTAGTTCTGCGCTTAAGCGCATTACTGCAAAATTATCTCGCTCAAAAGCGGTACATCCATCAATGTTATCAGGGCTATATCTATGATTTCTGCATTCTTCACCATCACCATTAAAATCAGGGATGTCTATTAACCAAACAGCATTTCTATCAAGATCAACTATCACATTTTCAGGATGTAAATCCCCATGTGAAATATGTAAAGCATGCAAGTGTTCAATACTTGATATCAGCTCTTTAATAATATTTATCGGTGTGCTTAAAACAGGAATATCCTTCCACTTAATCCCCTTAGCCTCATCCATCACCAAGAATAAACTGCCGCTGCGGGTCGCTAACCCAAACTCATGAATATGAGGAATGTATGGTGGTGAGAATGATTTAAGCTTGGCTATTTTCTCTAGAAAATGGAGGGTTTTATAGCCAAACTGCACATTCTCACTGGTGGGATAAATTTTTGACCACTCTTTAACAACTAAGCCATTCGATAAGTATATTTCTTTATTATTCGACTCGCTTAACACCTCATCTTCAGGATACTGACGACTAACTTTAATATCTTGCTCGTACATTTCGAGCGATGACACATCAAAATCCAGATTTTGCTCTTTTTTGGGTTCTGCTTTTTTCAGTTCATCAAACAGCACTCTGGCATCTTTTAACTGTTGGTCCAAAGCCAAAGATAAGACATCAGCGTACCAACTAGCGCTTTGGTTTAAATCAGATTGAAAACTCTTAAGGCTATTAGGAGACAATCGCTTACCTTGCATAATGTGCCAAGTAATAACGGCTAATGCATAGACATCCATGCTAAATGGTGTTGTTTTTTCATTTGCGACCATTCCAAATGGCGTTAAACCATCACTAACCGATAATGTTTCACGATAATCACCAACCGTACCAGATGGCTGATGATAGGCTGATATGAAATTTGAAAGGGCTATTTCTTTTGATGGTGAAATCCAAATACTATGATCACCTAAGTCTCTGTGAGCTATTTTGAGTTCGTGCAAATCAGCAAATTTAGCAACAAGCAACTTAACAACCGTTAGTCGTTCGCTTTCAGTAAATGAAACACAAAACTTACCGATAAATTCATTAAAACGAACATGACTCGGTGGTAATTCATATAATTCAAACTGCTGTGCGGTAACCTCATCTTTTTGCACACTCGTCAGAGAGGTTAGGCAATATTTATATAAGTCGTAATTTTGGTGGCGGATATAACTCAAAACTTCACGCTCACGTGAAATTATCTGAAATCGTCCCTCTGGTGTCTTGGCATTTCGGCCAGAAATTTGATTAAAATCCCAAAGACGCAATAAGGCTTCGTCTTTTTTCGATACCTCTGAGACTGCTGAGAACTCTTTATATGCCCCCTTAGGATGAGCAAAGACTTCTTCAATCGCCATAAAACCATTGATAATTAGGTGTTTGGGTTGAATATTTGCGTTTTTACGGTCAAATAGCTTATCAAAGATATGAAAATCTTGATTTAAAACCTTAGAATCAGGATGAGGTTTGAATTTAGCATTAAAAGCACGTTCATTTTTCAGGCTCAAGAATTGTTGCAAAGTAACCGTATGAGCTCTATCAGCTTCTGGTAGCCCATCAAAACCTGCATTACCGGTCATGACCACTAAAAAATGAACAAAAGGTGAACGCCCCTTATTAGAAAAGCCATTGCGGAATTGGTTTAATTTCCTCTCTAGCAAGAATTTTTTATTGCGAGTCACTGTCACAGGTGAGCGACTCATCTCTTGATTATTCTTAAACCATTTATCACCATGAGCTGTTATTTCGCCGTGGTTCCAATCTTTAAGTTCAATAATGAGCACATTACAATGGGTCACAATAACAAGGTCGAATTCGCCTTCTTTGCCTTTATCAACAAAACGAAAACCAGCGTATCCCTTCCAAGGGAAAATACTATTACCTTTAACTTGTTGAAGTTGTTCTTGTAAAGACTGACCGCTCGAAGGTTTGTTCTGTAACTGCTTACCTTTTGTATTGTCTTGAAAATGCTTCTCAATTGTTTCAATAGCGTCAACTTCATGGGCTAATAAACCGCCTTCCCATAGCTCGATGTTCAAATCGTTCTCCTAAATCCCTTTAAATTTATAAAAACTGTGGTAGATCGCCATTATCCAAATAATTAAGTAAATCTGGATTGTTCAACACACCACGATAAAAAATTGTTTCCCAGCGGTTCAACGATTGATGTTCTGTATTTCTCAAAAATCTTCTTACGATTCTAATTGCAGTATCTGGATCTGGCTCTAATCGTTCTTGTGCAAAGTTAACTAATAGAGTCATATATTGTGCTCGACAGAACTCTTCAAATCTCTCGACAAAATCCACACCGTGTATATGGGCACAAACTAATCGCCATAATGCGAGATCAACATTATCAGGAACAGATACATTAAATGCAGCCGGACTAGAATAGGGCTCACCAATATCTAAAGAAATTAACACTTGGTCAATAGGATCAAAATATGGATGAATAAATATTTTTCTCCCTTGTTCGTCTTGAAAATCGGTTCCTTTTCGCCCTTGGCACTCACTACACATTGGCGTCAGGTTAGCTATAACAGCTGCTAGCTCGGGATAAACATCTTTAGGTAAATAATGATCTAAAGTCCCTGGTTTGCCCGGTTCACCACAACTAGGACAAAACAGTAGCCCGTGCCTCCTTCTCATGTCTTCCAAAATATCGTAAGGCTGCTTATTTTTTTCCGGTTTATACAGACCAATTAGCGACGTTTTCCGCTTACCGATGAGCCTAACTAATGGTTCTGGGCTCTCTTTAGCTGTGACCTTTAATAGCGCTTCCTCATTAATTCTCTGTTGAGTTATATAAGGAGATAAATCAAATGGTTCCATTCCAGCTGGGTCGCCACGAAGTTCAATATAAGTAACAATTTGTTCTTCTAAATCAGGTAATAAAACGTCGTAAAACTCTTTGTTGTGTACTCGCTCTGTAAAAATATCACGAATGACTTGAACTGAGTCATATGCAGGAAGGTTAAGCTTAGCGACCACGATATTGTCTCCCCAAGCTTAGAATTTTCATCATCAACTCTTCATTAATCTCATCCCCAAGGTCACTAATCAGCTTCTCTGCATCTGGATTATCTTTCATCTGCTGCTCTACCCACTCATCGAATGGTTTAGATACAGATTTGTCACCAAATACATAAGAAGATATCCGCTGCACACTCCCACCAAAAGTTTCAAACGGAGGTGGGACGATCTCGAGACCGCTGCCTTCATTGCGAAATATATGAACGCACTTAGACGGCACTTCTCGCACGACAGCCAAAGAGTGTGTCGCCAAGATAGCTTTTGATTTAAATGGTTTTAAGATGACCTTAAGTAAAGAAATAAACTCAATCTCAAGTGTTGGGTGTAAAAATAGTTCAGGTTCATCTATTACGATTAGGCTATGCTCCCTTATCGCCCCAACCACATTAATGGCAATATAACTAAATAGTTGCTGGCCTGAGCTCAGTCCTTTTACTTTGTTATCTTTAATAAACTGAATACCATCAGTAAAATTACATATGCTCTTAAATACTGCTTTTTCATATTTAGCACCAATCAGTCCATTTAATTCTAAATAATCTTCACCGTTGATAATACTGGGGAAGCCATCCAAAATACCACCAGCTTTACTCATGTTCACTTTAATCGCTAAGTGGTCAAAATCTAGCGCTACTTTTAATGCTGATTCTACTGCTGCAAACTTATTAACCCACCAACTTTCACCTTTATACTTTTCGTCTTCAAAAATAGCATCAATCAGTGAATGGCTTGCTTCAAACTTTGGTAAATTACGATTAATGCGTACTCTTTCACCCTTGGGCTTTGTAAGGTTAATGCGTATTCTGCCATTTTGACCTTTCTTTTGATTAATGCGTTTACTGTCATTTTCACGTTTCTGCCTAAACCCAAAATATCGATATGAAGTTTTATCAGACACCTTATCTTCTGTTGTAAGACCAAGGCTGAACTCTTCAAAAGGACTGTATGAAACTAGAATCAAACGATTGATATTAGGCCTTACATCAAATGGCTCATGAGCTAAGCCATCAAGCGTTTTTTTATCACCCATTCCTGTTTTCAACCAGTATTCCACTAATGATCTCAGGCAATAAGATTTACCAATACCATTGGGACCGATTAACACATTAACATCGTAAGGCAGCAGACCTGATTCAAACCTAAAAGGTATTGGTTTCGAATCATACTCAGTAGTCAAAATATTTAACGTAAAATCTCTTATCTGACTTTCTTGACCAACAAACAGCCGCCAACCATCTTGGAATGACTTATTACTACCACTGTCCCGAAGTAAAGAACTCGAAAATGCTGATACGTCTGATAAAACCTTAGCTGCATCATCCCTAATAACATTAATCAAATACCCCGCATCTCTCAAATTAAGCAGTACCTTTTGGCTAGCAGATTCATCAAGCTTTGATTGCAAAATCTTGTAAAAATCAACATCCGTCGGCACGGAGACGTAATCTACATTCGGTATAGGGAATTCCCCATTCCACCCTGCTGCACATAACTCATCTAATCTATTCGCGGTATAATCGCAATCAGTAATCAGCACCTTTAAACTGAATTCAACAGGCTGAACGACACCATCAATAACAAGAGTGCTGTTCAATTTTGACAGCATGCCAAAATCATTCCAATTATTGCCGCTTAATGAAAGATAGCTCTTTTCTCCTGCTAATTTTGGTGCAGGTAATCTCCAATTTAGATTGGGGGTATATTTTATTTTCATGTAGCGTCCTGCTCCACAACTTCCGCAACATTTGCATCAATCATTTTCATGCCGTTTAAGATTAAGCTCAACAAAATCCAAGCTTTCAATCATTTGTTCAAGTGCGAAAGAGGCCATAATTTTTGATATTGATGGAGGCGCCGTTTCTAAATACTCCTCGAGTGCACTTTTAAATAACTTAAACCACTCATACTCAGGGTATAATTCATGCTCTTTATCCATTATATACTTTAAGCGTTCTTTGATAATTGGTATAAATTGACGCTTTACGTCATTTGATAAACTCAAGAAAGCATTAAGGAATTCTTTTGGATTTATAAATTGTAATATTGGTGTTTTTGCATAGTGCTTTCGTTGATTAGACCACTTAAATAAATCTAAAAACTCTTTTGAATCAGATTCCATCACTTTAATTATGTTAATTGAGTCATCCTCAACCAATCGTTCCTGAACACTTATCGCAAAGTCATTAATCACTTTTGAGATTATCTGAAAGTCAGGGTGCTCTCTGCAGGTATAAGCTAAACCTTGGTATGAACCAAATCCATTTAATTCCTCGAGTAGGTCCTCATTGATTTCAAAAGACTTATTTATGCTAACATCATTTAAATAAGCATCCACATCGTTAGCAATATCCTGCGGCGTTTTATTTAATAAGTCATATTGTGACTGCCGCAAAAACATACCGGCAACATGTTTTAACACACATAGGTTCTGATATTCTCTGTTATTAAACTCAGTGATTACCAAGGCTTGTAGCTTAGTAAACTCATGATCATCTAAGTTGTAGAAGTACCATAATTTTTTCCAATTAGGAGTATGTTCAAAAGCAAAGTATTTAGAAGTTCTAAATTCAGCATTTATTTGCGCAAAATCTGCACTACTACTTTTAAAAAACTCTTTCCAAATACTTATATCAATAATTGAATCAGGGAAATCAATTGGGTATTTACCTTGTAAATCACCAATATTCTTCGCGTCAGTATTAACCTCACCATCTGAGTTATCAACCCATAGGTAATCAGAACCGAAAAACTCACCCACTTTATCAGCAAGCAAACTCCCAGAATGAACTTCCATGGAAATCGATATAAATAAAGCAAGGAAATGTTCCATTAGCTCTTCTTTATCCCTAATATCAGCGTCTAACTTACTGAACCATAATTCTAAATCTAAAAAGCACTTTCTTAATGATCTTAGGTTGTTATATCCAGAATGAGTAAAAGTACTAATTATAACGGCTTTATACTTCGCAAGTGCTTCTTGGTTTGCGGGTGAAATCAGATTTTTTACAAAATGATCAAATACGCCTTCTACATCGGCTTTCACTTCTATTGTTTTACCAATAAGCTTTTCTTTTATTTTTTGATATTTTATCTGAGACTGGGAATCTGAATTCGAAAGTTCTATGAGTTTCGACTCATCCGCAATGAGTACAACTTTATAGCCATCCTTCTCTACGAAGTAATTGATATAACCCAAAATAACTTGAATATCCATTGAGCAACGTTCAAGATCATCAAAAACCAAAATGCAATTTTTTGTATCCGTTAAATATTTGGCTAAATTTATTTCTGGAACACTAAGATTTGCAGAGGCGTCTGCCTTTCCGTCGCCATCCAAATCAATTTTTAACGCTCCCTTTAAAATTCCTTTTGCAATTTGGCCTGCGAACATCATTTTTTTACTGGATAAAATAGGGTTTAGCTGCTCAAAAAACTTTGCTTCAATATCTGTAATATCACCAATGCCATAAAGGCTGACACGAAGAAACTTGAGGTCATTATTAGCACTTTTCATTTTTCTAATAACATCGTCGACTAGATGTGACTTACCACACCCCCAAAAACCTTTGACTAGCAATGCATACTCTGGCGCAACTTCCATCGAACAATAATATTCAATTAAATCTCGAGCATTTTTATTTAAATCAGTCACAAGCTTTCCTCCTTGAAAGTCAACAATAGGCTTCTCACCTTTTGACTATATTTGCAAAAAATTCTCTTTAAATTCAATATTATAGAAAACTGCCACTGATGAGTATGGCTATTGACGGTTGCGTTCCTTCGCTGCATAGCTTAATCCTTTAGCTGTATTTGTCCCGATATCAATTTAGGCAACAGCATATCCCTCTGCTGTTTAAGGTTTTCATTTCTTCTGGAAAGATTGAAGATGCTCTTAAACATCGGCAATACAACTGCAGTAAATCTATCTATAACAACCCTTGGTGGAACTACCATATAAAAAGAGGCAAAGCAGTCATTATGCACTCGTTGTCTGCCTGTTGCTCCAGTCATGCTTTGTATCGCATGCTCTCGGAAGTTATTACTTCTTGAAAGTAAATAAATAAACTCTGAACTTAAATATTCGCTTTCTCGCAATACAATAAACTCGGTAGAACCAAACCCAACTGGTTGTGATTCTGTTAAAAATTGCACATAACCTGTTTTGCCATTTTGCAGGCAAGGAGTGATTCGAGCAAACAGCGTATCGCCATTTATAAATTTAGCGCCACTGTTTCCTTGCTTTTGAATAACATCACCAATAACCATTGAGTTTTGAGCTAAACCACTCATCCCAACAAAAGGGCTTTCACTTGTTTTATCCAGTTGTGTGCGTGGGTTAATTGTTATAGCTTCTTGTGCAGACTTAACCTCCCAGCCTTCGGGGATTGGGCCTAATGGGGAATCGATTAGGTTTGGTTTACTGTCTTTATTATCAGAAGAGCCATCAGGCTGATTGGCATGACCTGGGTAACGGAAGTAAACAAACCACTCACGGTAAAGGGCTTGAGCCATCTCTTCTAAAATAGCGATACGGCGGTTGTTGTTTTCGATTAGATGATCATAGCTTTGTAGAACATCACTAACAGATTTTTGCAATTCTAACGGAGGAAGTTTGACCTTATAGCTCTCCAATGAATTAATTGTGATTTGTGATATTGATGCTCCAGAGTCTAATTTGGACTTCAAATTATCTGCATTTAACATCTCACAAAAAAAATATTTATCGACAATATCTGTATTTACACAGAGAACAATTGATAAGTTAGTTATCCATGATTTCGGTGGTGAAATTTTTACATCACCTGTACCACCAACACCTCGAGCAACGACAATTACCTCAGGATCTTCATACAAAAATTCACTTGTATAACCCGTAATTCGATATCCACTAAAAACAGGAAAGCCACTGGAGGTAAATTTAGCTTTAGAAAGCATTTTTCCATATTTCATCGTAGATATTTCTGAAATCGTATATTCCTTTAATAACATCAGAACCTACCTAAAACATTTGAAACATGTTGACCAATAGTAACTTCAAGCTCATGCGCCTCGGCATTCAAGACTTCAAGCTCTTCTTGCAAGGCTTCTAACCTAGCAGCGAAGTCTTCATCATGCTCTTCTATGCCCTCCACCGTACCCACGTAGCGGCCAGGGTTTAGGCTGTAACCTTGTTCAATGATTTCAGCTTTGGTGGCGACTTTACAAAGCCCTGCAATATCGCGATATACCAATTCACCTTCAGACTGGGCACCTGTATGTTCGAAGAACTTATCGAGAGAGTAAATACCATCATTACCGGCATCTGGATGGGCTTCTAGATAAGTATTATCAATGGCTTGTCCACGGTATAAACGGACAATGTTAGCGATAAAGTTAAGTTGCTCGCTGGTGTAATCACGCACTGCACGGGTTACTTGACGGAAGATATGGCGAGCATCAATAAACAACACTTTATCTTTATTGTGAGCAGGTTTGTTTTTATCTAAAAACCACAAAGCACAGGGGAGTGTTACGGTATAAAAGAAGTTGCTAGATACCGCGACCATGACATCTACTCCGTCATCTTCAATCAGTTTTTGACGGATTTCTTGCTCTGAGCCACGGGCATCACTAGCAGAGTTAGCCATAACAAAACCTGCACGGCCAGTTTTGTTAAGCGCAGAGTAGAACATCTGAATCCACAGGTAATTGCCGTTATCGTTTCGCGGCATGCCATAAGGGAAACGCTGTTTGTCACCTTCTAAACGCTCTTTTTGGATTTCATTGACGTTAAATGGCGGGTTAGCCATAACAAAATCAAACTGGCCATCTTGCTTACCGCCTGTTATCTCGCCTTTGGCTAACTCAAATGGATCTTCGTAATAAGAGTTGCCTTCACGGATATCACCTTGTAAGCCATGAACAGCTAAGTTCATTTTAGATAAACGTACTGTATCGCCGGTTTTCTCTTGGCCGAAGATGGACAACTCATCCGATGCGTTAGCGCCAGCAGTACCCGTAGTAGATCGGTTGTGACTCGCGACGAAGTCCGCCGAACTGACAAACATACCTCCGCTACCACAAGCAGGGTCGAATACCTTACCGCTATATGGTTCGATAATTTCAGTGATTAATCGAACTAATGCTGATGGTGTGAAAAACTCGCCACCGCCTTGACCTTCTGTTTTAGCAAACTCATTAAGGAAGTATTCGTAGATACGACCAAACACATCTGAGCCCATGCCAAAATCAATAGCGGTAAAGTTTTTCAGTAAACCTTTTAGAATATCGTTATCGAAACGAGTATAGGTTTTAGGTAGGGCATCTTTAATGGCTTCGTTTTCAGCTTCTAACGCCTTCATGGCGTTATTGACGTTGAGACCAATATTCGCACCTTCTGGCAGTTCTAATAGGTTGCTATATAGCGCTTCATCTGGCACATACATAGCGCCTTCGGCTTGAATGCGTGATTTGACACTGTCTTTAGATGTTGTTGTCCGACGACGGCTTGAGCCATCATCGAGGCGTTGTTTACCTTGAGTAAAGCGGTATTCTGCATAGCGTAAGAAGATAAGCCCCAAAATTGGACGAGAATATTCTTGAGCGGTTAAACCGGTATTCGCACGTAAACTGTCTGCTGCGCTCCAGAGCTGCTTTTCAAGCTGCTCCATTTTTTTGAAATCTGCCATTTTGCTGAATTACCCAATAAAATATTAGGATCGATTCTATCAATAATTAGCGAACAATAAATACTATTTAGGTCGTAAATCTGTAATATCAAAAGAAAATTACTATCCTTCGATTAACTTATAATACGCATTCATCGTTAACGGTAGCTTATGTTTCTTTTTAGTTAACCAATTATGGCCGCCAAGTCGTTTATCCAATTGGGTCCGTGATAATTGGTTGTTATGTTGTTGCATGATAGATGTCACCTTATCAACCAACATGGCATCATGTTGTTGCCAATCAACCCTTGGTTTCGCAACCGGTTTTTGTGCTTTAGGAAGGTGCAACTCTAGCCATGGTTTTTCATATGCATATAGCCAAAAAAAAGCGGCATTGCATGAGGACTTAATCTGTTGTCGAATCGCCTTTGGTTTACGCTGGATAAAACGGGTAATTTGAAGCTTGTATTTTCGCCTTTTAGACTCATGCCGGCATTGTTTACGCCATTGAACTAACTCTGGTGAAGTAGAGATTTGCTGCTCAACACTCCCTACAGATATGCCTACTCGTTTAGCAATTGCATTGCGATGAAAGCCTTTTCTGGCGAGAAACATAATCTTGGATTTCATATCCTCGGTTATCTGTTTAGGTTTAAGGCTAACGGGGATATTAAGCCTTAATGCGAGGGCTTTAACATAACAACGGCTTTTACCAATAAGCCGCCCCACACTTGCCATCGATTCACCTTGATTCAGCAATGTAATGCACTTGCTTTCAAGTAGCTCTGCTGGAGCGGAATCTTCCGGCACAGGCTCATTATGTTCTTCACAAGGTAAATGCTTAGATAGCCAGAATTCCAACAAGAGGTATTTAAATGGATGTTGGGAAACCTTACCTGACAGCAAATACGAAACATATCTAAAATCTGTTGATGACTCTGGTAACAGATGTTGTGACTGGTAAGCTAGGTCTTGAGTAAATTGATAGAAATCTTCGACTAGTCTCTTTCTACGGAAATGCCCATCTTGAGTGACAAAACCTAGTTTATCGAGCTTGGCGATTATGTCTTTCACATTGAAGATCTGATTATTTTTGCTTACACAGTTAAGGTAACTGGCAGCATATTTTGCTAACTCATAGCCAAGTAAACTGCTTTGTTTTGGGCTTATATCTACTTGAGGTAAGAAGCCATGGCTCAGCTTTGACCTTTCAACTAGGGGAAGATGAACTAGCCATACTTGATGCTTATAGCAGGACTCGATACCTGGGATTTGATGGGAACGATGCCAATACGATGTACCAAACTCTTGGGTATTTTCTATTGAGCATTGAGGGCAAAATTTAATGGATAAAGACTCTTTTTCTTTTACACTTGTTAACTGGCAAGCCCTGATAGCATATGCTGCGTTACTAGACACTAACCCTGATGAAATAGTTGATTGATAAGATGGCAAGAAATGAATAAACAAGGGCGCAAGCGTCTGGTCATTCATCAATTCAACTGGTGACTCCTGACTAAACTCACTGAGTTGAGAAAGTCCGGCAGTCAAATAAGGGTGAATAGTTACCTTATGATTATCGAATACAGTCGAGAGATAATTCTCGATTGTCATGCCGCTTAAGATGAAATGACGGACAATACGGCTAAATAAGATTTCATCAGGAAAGGCTAGGGGAAGTATCATTCTTCCCCCCCTAAATATATTATTAGTTACTCAATGACTAAATTTTAGACGATATTATGTAAGTTGCAGTATTTAAGATTGAGGTAATCTTTTCGAAGGGCGGCTAACACAGGTCATTTAACGGATCATCAAGCATTAGTTTTTTTTGCCTCAAAAAACTAATGGGATCTTCTAGCCCTGTGGCCTGTTGAAATATATCAGGATCTTTTATTCTATCGAGTAAATCAACTGCACCCAGTAACTCAATCAGTTTAGAGGAAAACTCTGGGTGCTGCGGTTTTGTGATATCGCCAGTTTTATCTACAGTGAGCACTTTTTGTGGATCAACTTTTGTGCTGCGACGCTGTTTTCCCGTTGGCAACACAATAGCACTTATTAACTCTTTAACTTCATTGGTTTGTCGTGATAAACCACATGCAATGGCATTACCCGCTTCCAGGGTTGATACTGTAATTCTCTCATCATCACTACCTATCACTAAGCGTTGCGCCTCTCGATAAGTACGGCTCGCCATATCAATATTGCCTACAGATAGCAGGTGAAGGGAGTTATTAAGTTCATCTGTCAATTCTGTATATACATTAGTCCACTGATAGTTCCAAAGCTGAGCAATAAATGCTTTCCACGAATCACTTTCCTTCGCAAGAACTGACATTGTATGGTTATACCCACTTTCAGCTCGTCTAGCAGCTTTTAGCTCTTTAACTAAGGTCAGATCAAATGGAGGGTTAGCAACAAAAAAAAGTGGTACTCCTAATTTATTCACTAACCGATGCAAAAATCTAAGTAGATTATTTTCGCCACCGGTTCGTTTAAACTGTAAGTTTTGCATCTCGTCTATAACCAACATCCCAAGAAAGCTAGATTTTATGCACTGTTCTAACTGACGAACCAGTGCACCTATCGTTCCTGCAGGTTTAGTCTTTTCTCTATCTAATGAAAGATCTAAAGCAGCTAAAATTTCTTCACACAAATCTCTTACGCTTGAATTACTCGGACAGTCGACTTTTATCCAAACAACTTGCTTTCTAAGATTTAAAGGATGGTTTTTGTATGAGTCATGCTCAATTACACTAGGAAAGTAACTAAGTACTTGCTCAAGCATTGATGTTTTGCCTACACCACTTTCCCCAATTAGCGTTAAACCCTCTCCTTTGGGTTGAAAGAAGCCTGTCTTAGGCGCTATTTCTGGTTTTTCATCCACTAAGTAATGTAAATACTGTGCAGTGGTTGGACTGAGTGGGTTTTTCGCTGAATATCCCTTTTTAATTGCTCTTTCTATCGCTCGAAAACAATCATGATAGTCGGTCAATGGCTGTCGAATCTCTTCTATTCGGTTTAAATATTCCTCTCTAACTAAAGGGTTTGGATGTTCTGCAATATCTTCTTCAAAATCAGGAAAATTACTGAATACTTCCATAACTATTTCCCATGAACACTTAGGAGGGAGGGCTTCAATTAAAGGATTTCCTCGGTGCTCCGGCAGTATTGCATCATGGTAAATTGCTTTAGTCGTAATCATGATGGAGTTCCTTTTGTTTTTCTTTTTCTACCAACTGGCAGAGAAATGACTTTACCGACTATTTTGCTTGATAACGTAGAGTCAATATTTTCTTGGCTTTCTGTATTTTGCTCAAGCATATTCGTCGTTGCTTTTAATTCATCTTTACGGCGTTGGCGGATATTTTGTGTTTTTTCAGAAAACGATATTTTTTCAGAATTATTGCTTCGCTCCTTAGCATTTTTTGTCATCTTTTGACGGTTTTGGTGATCATCAATAGATTCTACGCTTATAGGGCTTAGCTCTTTTTTGGAGTCTAGCCAGTCTTGCATAAATTCAGACTCATACATCGATTTATCTTTGAACATTCGACTACGAGGCAGTAAGTGACAAAGTGTAAAACCATGGTTTTTATCTAGCCTCACATAAATATAATTGGTAGTATTTTCATCAATTCGAGCTTCTAATCGCCATTGACCTGACGACCTCGCAACAGATGCTAAATTACGTTCCTCAACTTCTGAACATGAATAATACAATCCATTAAAATGTATACCGCTGCGTGTCATACTGACTTCAGCTGGAGGAAGTAAACGAGCTATAACGTCATCAGGAAGTGCGGCTTGAAGTTCATGTTTATGCTTGGCAAGATGAATCTTCCAATAATTGATTGGTGTTGGTGATAAGTCATTTGCGACTAATAACGGACTTGAAAAAGCTAAGTCGTCAAAAATGGATCTATTATGCTCTAGAATGGCTTTTATTATTTCTGTAGTCACTTCTTTTAAAGTGTAGATAGCATCCTTTCTTGGGTCTCGACTACCTCTGACTATATTACCACCTTTCGTAGTCCCCAAAAATTCATGAATAACTTCTTTATTTAGAATATCAAAACGTTTCTCAACCACTCCTTTACAGTCAGGCCTGTAAGGCGGAGTGAAAGAAAGCTTAGTCATTGGATTTAGTGCTTTCTTAGGTTGTAAACCAATCATTTCGCCATTATCACAAACCAGTTCCTTTGGAATATGTGAACAAGGCCACTCTGAATCATCGATATCCACACCAAATTCTTTGCAGTAATCAGATTTAGGTAAAAAACTATTTGATAATGCTTGCCTAGCTGCACGCCATGATGCATGGAATAGTGATACATGCATACCAACTATCATCCGGCAAGCTCTATCGGTAACAATGTAGATTGTTGGTCTACCTAATATATGTTGCGACCCCAATTCAGAAACAATATGAACATCAGCAACAGTTGCATCAATCTCAAAGCAAGTTCCAGGTAAATAGCTATTATCGATGACACTTCCTAATAAACCTCTTTTATTCCTGAGGTGATCATTTTCTGTTACTCGTCCCTTAACAACCTCATCTTTGGTAAATATTTTCTTTGACCTGTAATTAAACTGTTTAAGTGTCGGCACTGCAGGCGGGTTACCACACGCATTAGCGATGCGTATTTCATCAGCATAACTATCTTTTAGCATGTTTTTATAAGTTTTTGATAACGTCATGCCGGTCTGCTTTAGGTAGTACTTTTTAAGTGCTTTCTTAAACTTACTTATATCGATATCAGTGACGATGTACTTATCTGCTCTCTGTACTGCTAACGTTCGAGGTTGCTTAGGCGACCCGAGAGGCTTGTCTGTTGACTTCCTATCCTTTCCAAAACCGCCACTTTTAGAAAATGCAGGAAGAAGAGCCATTTTATCCTGACCGTAACGCCAATATTGCGTTAGAAGTCGGGACAATGCTTTACGGTCAATCTTTACTTTTTTAGCATATTCAGCAAGATGTGGGACACGTTTTTTAGTCGCGTAATCAAAAACAAAAGCCCGATCGGAAACAATACCTTCAATTAATCCATAATTTTTATCTCTACGAGCAATATGTTCTTCTGGGATATTATCCTCTGCAACCAAGAGAAAACTGGGAAGAATAAAATTTGATTTATTCGCTTTTCGACTTCTTACATGTTCAATAAATGCTTCCATAGAAATAGCTAAAGGCCGAGAAGTTGTTGATTCAATACTAAGAGGAAATAGGATGACAGATGCAACATCACGCATAATGTCTAAAACTCGGTATAGACCATCTTCAGCTAAATCGGAGCCTTTAAACTCCCAAACACTGTTTCTAGGAAGTTCCATTCATAACTCCTCTTTGCACGATAGCAATCGATTTGACATCTAAAACTCCTAGTTCAGGTATATTAAATGACAAATCCACATCAATGTACTTGTGAGCAATTAAGTAACGAATAAGCAATTGAGCCTCATCGTGTGAAGCGATATTCATTGAAATTAATTTATTACAGAGATCTTCGAAAAAACATTGGCCAACACTGATAACAGCTAATGCGCTATTTATTTGCTCATCAGAAAAACGAGTTGGATTTTCACGAAACGGGGCGGTTGCCCAATCAAGGTTGCGACTTTGTACTTTGGTTAATTCATTTCCAGTGAAGTATCTAAACTTAACGCCAAGCAACTCCCAACAAACTCTTTCAATATCAATCTTTTCAAGCACTCGTTGTTTATCAGATTCGCTTTCAGGCTTAACAGAAAATGCTTGATAAGAAGTGCCATTGGTTGAATCAATCGTATACAACTGATCCGTTGTAATAATGATAGGTTCTTTAGTTTTAGGGTGGGTAGGATGCTTAACACCCAACATACTCGCCACTTTCTGCGTGTAGTTAAGAGGTAAGATAGGAAACTGCTCTCTTATATCAACGATGCCGTCGGTGAACTCAGCTAGATAGAAAAGCTCACTCTCAATTGAAGACATCATATGATGACTTCGCTGAGATTTTCTTCCAAAAATTATCGATCTAGTTCCGTGAGATTTTACATCTTGAATTCTAAGCCACGGCTTATACTCAGAGCCTTCTCCAATTCCATACTTATTTTTTAAGGCTCGTTGATAATCTTTAAAGGATTCAAGTTTTCTTCCGCGCGACATAAAATTTCCTGATGTATTCCACTCAGAAAAAGCATAGTACCAAAAACCACTACGGGCAAACTTTACTGTCTGAAAATACTCTTACGGGCAAACTTTAGTGCTTACGGGCAAACTTTATTGTCTCTACACACATCTAAACCGCCAACC
>TARA_R110002033_G_scaffold70640_13_pt1 | contig 25111 bp, 19 predicted proteins | sample TARA_R110002033 | Tara Oceans TARA_R110002033 (sample SAMEA4397051) | marine metagenome | biome: Polar Biome; feature: [SRF] surface water layer (ENVO:00010504); material: water (ENVO:00002006), including particulate matter (ENVO:01000060) such as... | depth 5 m
GTAACTGCACGGTACATTGCGCCTGTATCGACATAAACGTAACCTAAACTATTTGCTAACTGTTTTGCAATTGTTGATTTTCCTGTAGATGAGAAACCATCTATGGCGATTGTAATTTTTTTAGTCAAAATAATAAGATTGAAAATTAAGTAGTCTTAAATATTAAAGATAACAACATCTAGTAAGAAGCAAATTCGAATTTAGACTTTCCCTTTAAAAAAAACCATTTTAAAATTAAATACGATCCCGTTTTAATTTCTTAAAAAGCAAAAGCTTTTACTGCGCGAATATAAAGCTAAAAAAGCAATCAAGCCAAAACATCTTTAAGGATATGTTGTCTATTCGAACAAAAAAAAATCCAATACCAAAACTTCTAACTGAAGCTTTAGCATTGGAATCCTATCTAATTCACTGAAAATTAGTTTACAATTTCTTAGCGTTTTTTACATTTTGATCTGTAAGAGCCACTTTAAGAACATCACTCATTTCTTTCACAAAATGAAAAGTCAACCCATCTAAATATTCTGGTTTGATTTCGTCAATGTCACTTTTATTTTCTTGACATAAGATGATCTCTTTAATATTTGCTCTTTTAGCTGCTAGAATTTTTTCTTTAATTCCTCCTACTGGCAAAACCTTCCCTCTTAAAGTAATTTCACCAGTCATCGCAATATTTTTCTTAATACGCTTTTGAGTATATAATGACACTAGAGATGTTAGCATTGCAATACCAGCACTAGGTCCGTCTTTAGGAGTTGCGCCCTCTGGAACGTGTAAATGAATATTATTTTTAGTTAAAATCTCAAGATTAATTCCTAGAATTTCAGCATTTGCCTTGATGTATTCTAAAGCAATTGTAGCCGACTCTTTCATTACATTACCTAAATTACCTGTAATGGTCATGGTTCCTTTACCTGGAGAAATCAACGATTCTATAAATAATATATCACCACCTACGCTCGTCCAAGCTAATCCTGTAACTACACCAGCAACATCGTTGCTTTCATATTTATCTCTAATCATTCTAGGAGCACCTAGAACTTTGATAATATCTTCGTCAGTAACTTTTTTATTATACTCCTCCTCCATCGCAACTGACTTAGCAGCATTTCTAATTACTTGCGCAATTTTTGCTTCTAATCCACGAACTCCAGATTCTCTTGTATATCCTTCAACGATTTTTTCTAATTGTTTTTTTCCAATAGTCAAATCTTTCGAAGTCAATCCGTGCTCTTTTAATTGACGCGTAAATAAGTGCTGACGGGCTATTTCTACCTTTTCTTCAATAGTATATCCCGACATCTTAATTACTTCCATTCTATCGCGCAAAGCCGGTTGAATTGCTGCCATATTGTTTGAAGTAGCAATGAACATCACCTTTGATAAATCAAATCCCATCTCTAAGAAATTATCATAGAATGAACTGTTTTGTTCTGGATCTAAAACTTCTAACAAGGCAGAAGACGGATCTCCCTGATTGCTATTTGACAATTTATCAATTTCGTCCAAAACAAAAACAGGGTTAGCCGTTTTCGCTTTTTTCAAACTCTGAATAATACGTCCTGGCATAGCGCCAATATATGTTTTTCTATGCCCTCTAATTTCTGATTCGTCACGCAAACCACCTAAAGAAATACGAACATACTCCCTACCTAATGCTTCTGCAACTGAACGACCTATTGATGTTTTACCCACACCTGGAGGTCCTGTTAAACATATAATAGGCGATTTCATGTCATTACGCAATTTCAAGACTGCCAAGTGCTCAATCATTCTCTTTTTGACTTCCTCTAATCCAAAGTGGTCTCTGTCAAGAATTTTTTGCGCTCTTTTTAAATCAAAATTATCTTTTGAGTATTCATTCCATGGTAACTCTAAAAACAATTCCAAGTAATTTCTTTGAATTCCAAAATCTGGAGCTTGCGGATTCATACGACGCATTTTAGACAATTCTTTTTCGAAATGTTTTTGCGTTTTATCGTCCCATTTTTTTGTCTTAGCTTTCTGAGACATCTCGTCCATCTCTTCTTCTTGTGAAACACCACCCAACTCTTCTTGGATTGTTTTCATTTGCTGATGCAAGAAATACTCTCTTTGTTGCTGATCTAAATCAAAACGAACTTTAGATTGAATATCATTTTTAAGCTCTAGTTTTTGCAACTCGATATTCATATATCGAAGCGTCTCTAAAGCTCTGTCTTTAAGATCACTAATTGCTAATAAATCTTGCTTTTCTTTAACTGTCAAATTCATATTTGAAGTTACAAAATTGATTAGAAAAGATTGACTCTCGATATTCTTAATGGCAAAAGTTGCTTCACTAGGAATATTCGGACTCTCTTTAATTATTTGGATAGCAATGTCTTTAACCGACTCTAAAATTGCTAGAAATTCACTATCTTTTTGATCAGGGCGGCTTTCTTCAAATTCCTTAATAGTTGCAGTAAGATAGGGATCTTCAGAAACTACGGTATCAATTTCAAAGCGCTTTTTACCTTGAAGAATTACAGTTGTATTTCCATCAGGCATTTTTAAAACACGTAAAATTCTCGCTACAGTTCCTATGCTATGAATATCCTCTTTTGTTGGATCTTCATCTTCCTCGTTCTTTTGAGCAACCACACCTATAATTTTTCCAGCGGCATTAGCATCATCAATCAATTTGATCGATTTATCGCGTCCAGCAGTAATTGGGATTACAACGCCAGGAAACAAAACCATATTTCGCAATGGTAAAATAGGTAATGACTCGGGCAATTGCTCGTTGATCATTTCCTCTTCATCTTCTGGTGTTAATAAAGGTATCAATTCGGCTTCAGAATCGAATTCTTGAAGTGACAAGTTGTCAATTGTTAGTATTTTATGATTTGACATAGTATTTTTTAAGTCTTTTTGTCATTAAGTTTAATATTCTAAGTAAATATTGGCTTGGCTTTACTTAAAATAGAGCAACAAACACTGTAAAATATTTACAGGGGTAAAGGGGCAATCACTATGCCATAATATCATGTAATTGTTTCCTTCAGTCATATAAGTTACTACAGTAATCGTTTTATTTCATTGATCGAAAAGACTAAAATAACAATTAATTACTTTTAAATATAATACCTTTTTAATTTTATTTCAAATACGATAGTATACTAAATCAAGGACCGCTTTATATTTAATCAACATCATCAATTACTAATAGTCCTGTCTTTACCTCGTTTTTCGAATAAGAAGAAAAAATCATATTTAGAATTATACTGAAACCTAAAAGTTTACAAGATGAATTAAGAAAGTAATATAATTAATGTAAAAATATTGATTTATAGAACTATACAATCATTTTAGTTACTAACTTTATCCAAATATTATAGGATTAATCACTCAGATTTAAGTCATAAAGACTGAAATATAAAACAGCTTGTACTAACAAAAGGCTTCTAGAAAATGAATCTCAATTATATACATTATAAAATTTCTAATAACAAATCAATTAACCATGAAAAAGACCATCACATTAACGGCTTGCTTGAGCCTTTTATTTATTGTAGCAGCAAATGCACAGTGGAAATCAAAAAAAACAATAAAAGGCAACGGTAATGTTGTCACCGAAAGACGCACAACGGCACCCTATGATGAAATTAAGATTGCAGGATTTTTTGACGTCTCGCTAGTTGAAGGTAAAGAGGGAAATATTGTGATCGAAGGGGAAGAAAATATAATTCCAGTGGTCGTAGTAGAAGTTAAAAATAACGTACTCACAGCTTATACAGATAAAAACATAAGTCTTAGTAGCAAAAAAAGACTCTTGATTACAATTCCTGTAGAGGCAGTTTCTTCAATTTCGTTAGCAGGATCAGGAAGCATAACTTCACAAACAACTATAAAAGCTGAGGACATAGCAATACAGCTGTCGGGTTCTGGAGATATCAATCTCACATTGGCCTCACAAAATGTAAAAGCATCATTAAGCGGTTCAGGTGATATCGTATTAAGAGGTACAACTGATAATTATGAAACAAGCTTGGCTGGTTCTGGAGATATTAAAAGTGAAGAACTTGTCGCTAAAAATGTGTCAGCAGCACTCTCTGGTTCGGGAGACATCAGCGTGAATTGCAGCAATGATTTGCAAGCAAAAGTAGCAGGTTCAGGAAATATAAGTTGTAAAGGTACTCCTGTGACAAAAGACACTAAAGTAAGCGGATCAGGTAGAATATCTATGAAGTAATTTGCTTTATTTTTAAAACTTAAAAAGCTGCTATGAAAGAATCTAGCAGCTTTTTTTTGTTCGAAAATAATTATTTTTCCTCTTTCTTCATTATTGCGAGAACTATGAATCCCAGTAAAAAGAATAAAGCCAATATTAAAAAAGAATCTCTCATAGAGTCTGTAATCGCTCCTACAAACCCAAAAATAAATGTTCCAAATACTATGGCAATTTTTTCGGTTACATCAAAAAAACTAAAATAGGTAGCGTGATCTTCAGTGTCTGGTAGTAGTTTTGAATAAGTTGAGCGTGAAAGCGTTTGAATTGCCCCTAGAACCATTCCTATTGTTCCTCCTAAAGCGTAAAACTGCAAATCAATTGAATCACTTTTAGCATCCAGCAGGTAAGCAGCTATGCAGATTCCGCACCAAATAATAATCGTAACTTTTAATGTATTGATATTTCCAATCTTTTCAGATATTCTTGAAAATAAAAAGGCTCCAAATATTGCTACTACATTGATGATTAAAATAATAATTATCAGTTTACTAGTATCGATTCCTAATTCTTTTTTCCCAAATAGTCCCGCTAGTAAAATAACCGTTTGTACCCCTATACTATATAGAAAAAATGCGATCAGGAATTGCTTGAGTGCAATTTGTTGAAGTACATTTTTAAAGACAATTTTTAATTCTTTCAGTCCTTTAAAAATATAATCCTTCTCAGGCTTTTTATGAAAAACATTATTGGGTAAATAATAGAAGGTAACTTGAGCAAATCCCATCCACCAAATCCCGACAGCCAAAAAAGAAATTCTTGCGGGTAAAGAATTATCTGTAATACCAAAAAGATCTGGCTTCATCACTAATAATAAACTAAAACCTAATAGCAATAGCGAACCTAAATAACCAAACATAAACCCCTTTGCGCTCACCCTATCGTGCTGCTCCGGATGTGCAATTTCGGGCAAGTAAGAATTATAAAATACAATACTTCCCCAAAAACCAATACTCGCAAGTACGGTTCCTAAAATCCCAATCCATAATGTATCTTGACCTCTAAAAAAGAAAAGGCTAATTACTGAGAGTGACCCTAAGTAACAAAAAAACTTGAGGAACTTTTTCTTATTTCCGGTATAATCGGCAATTCCAGACAAAATTGGAGAAAGGAGGGCTACTATTAAAAATGAAAATGATAAAGAGTAAGATAAGAGCGTACTATTATTAAAATCAGTACCTAAAAACTGTACTCTACCTCCATTTTCACCTGTAACCGAATCGTAATAAATAGGAAAAATTGCTGTAGCAATAACCAAACTGTATACTGAGTTTGCCCAATCATAAAAAGCCCAAGCATTAATTAATTTTTCGTCCCCTTTTTGCAATGATCTCATAGAAAATAATTTTAGACTAATGTATTTAATTTATTTTGCAACTTGTGTAATGGTATAAAAAATAATCATAAAAAAAGCCAATTCCGAAGAATTGGCTTTTTACAATTTTGTTCTATCTATTATTTGAAAACAACTCCAAATTTGGCTGCAGTAGCTTTTGCTTCTGGAAGCATTGCTTTTAAATTAGCAATTCTTGTAGCATCAGAAGGGTGTGTACTCATGAATTCTGGTTGTGCTGCACCACCTGAATTAGCTGACATTCTTGTCCAAAATTCAATAGCTTGATCTGGATTGTATCCTGCGATTGCCATTAATGTCAATCCTATTTTATCCGCTTCAGTTTCATTACTTCTACTAAATGGTAATGTCACACCAAACTGAGATCCTAAACCATAAGCTGTACTAAACGCTTGTTGAGTTGCAGCACTTTTTCCTGATGTTGCTACAGAAACTCCAGCACCAACTAATTCTTGAATTTGTGAAACACTCATACGTTGCGCACCATGATTAGCCAATGCATGAGAAACTTCATGCCCCATAACTGTTGCTAAACCAGCATCATCTTTAGTAATTGGTAAAATCCCTGAGTAAACAACAATTTTCCCACCTGGCATACACCAAGCATTAACATCAGGACTTTGCACTAATTTATATTCCCATTGGTATCCATCTAAATAAGCCGTTTGACCTAATGATGCTAAATAACGCTCAGCAGCTGATTTGATTTTAACTCCAACAGATTCTACTCTTTTAGCGTCTGCTGTTCCAGTAACAACTTTATTTTCATTTAAGAACTCACCATATTGCTGAAAAGACGTTGGAAATAATTCGCTATTAGAAACAAAATTTAAAGTCTTTTTACCTGTTAATGGGTTGGTAGCACAAGAAAATAATAATCCTACTATTCCTAATCCTACTAATATTGAATGCTTTTTCATGGTTATTTATTTAATTAGTTAACAAAAATACAAATATTATCCATTTAACATTTATATAATTCTGTTCATTTATATCATAATCTAACTATTTAAGCACCCATTAAATGTAAAACGTGAAATTCTTTTGGCACAATTAAGAATCCATTGGCATTAATTTCGTCACAATTAAAATCCTCATGTTCATTGTTCAATTGTATGCTTTTAATCCTAAATGGCAATCCAATTAAATTAATTTTGTAGTCAGAATAATTCGTTTCAAACTTTCCTTCTTTATGCAATTGAATGATAACCTCTTTCTCCTTACCTGTCACTTGAAAAGTTAAAAAACTAAATCTTCCCTTTTTATAATCATAACCATCTTGAGCATCCTCATAAACCACAGATTTTTCGATACCTTCTTTATAGTATAAATCTAATGTAAGTTCGTCAAAATCTAATTCTTCTACATATTGTTGTACTGGATATTTAGGAATTACAGCACCGGCTTTTACAAACACTGGAATCTCGTCATATTTAGTATCGATCCACATTTCTTTTCCACCACATACTAATCTATTGGTCCAGTAGTTATACCACTCCCCTTTTGGGAGATACATTCTACGTCCTACAGAGTTAGGCTCTAAAATAGGACAAACTAATATTTGATTTCCAAAAATAAACTCATCATTGCGATAATGCGTCTGCGTATCATCTTGATCATAATATACTAGAGGTTTTAGCATAGGAACTCCCTCTTCAATATATTGCCAGAACATCGTATACAAATATGGCAACAACTGGTATCTTAAATTTACAAATTTTCTAGTAATGTCAATTACTTCTGTGTCAAATGCCCAAGGTTCTTGATCACCATGATCACCAGAAGAATGTGTTCTACAAAATGGGTGAAATACTGCTAACTGAATCCATCGAGCATACAATTCGCCGGAAGGCTGCTCTGCAAAACCACCAATATCAGATCCCGTGAATCCCATTCCTGAAATAGATAAACGCTGCACTTGAATATTAGCAATCCATAAATGTTCCCATGTTGCTACGTTATCACCAGTCCATGATGAACTGTAGCGTTGCGTTCCCGCATAAGCCGACCTAGTAATAATGAAAGGACGTTTGGGATAGGTATATTTTTTTACGCCGTGATACGTTGCACGCGCCATTTGCATTCCATAGATATTATGCGCCTTTCTATGACTACATGGATTACCGTCATAATCGTGGCGTACGTCCATAGGGAACGTTTTATTAGGAACTTCCATCACCGCAGGTTCGTTCATATCATTCCAAACTCCTTTAACACCAACTTCGGCAATTAATTCTTTAAATAATCCGGCCCACCATTCTCTTACTTCGGGATTCGTGTAATCAGGAAAGTTACATTCTCCTGGCCACACTTTTCCTTTCATGTAAGGTCCATCGGCTCTTTTACAAAAATAATCGTTCTTTAATCCTTCTTGATAAACGCTGTATTCTTTGTCTATTTTAATTCCTGGATCAATAATTACTACAGTTTTAAAACCATCATCAGAAAGTTCTTTGACCATTCTCTTGGGATCTGGAAAATACTCCTTGTTCCAAGTGAAACATCTAAAACCTTCCATATAATCAATGTCGAGGTAAATTGCATCGCAAGGAATTTTAAGCTCTCTAAATTTGGCTGTAATTTCTTTCACATTGCTCTCAGGAAAGTAGCTCCACTTACATTGGTGATAACCTAGTGCCCATAATGGCGGCAACTCAGGTTTACCAGTAAGATCAGTATAAGTGGTAACAACGTCTTCCATTTTAGGGCCATAGATGAAATAGTAATTCATTTCGCCACCCTCAGACCAAAAACTAGTTACATTTCTCCTTTCTTGACAAAAGTCAAAAAATGTTCTGAAAGTATTGTCAAAAAAGATTCCGTAGGATTGTTTGTTTTGAAGTCCAATATAAAAAGGAACTACTTTATAAAGTGGTTCTTGATCTTTTTGAAAAGCATATTGATCTGTAGCAAAATTCTCAATACGTTTTCCCTTGAGATTCATTTGAGTCGCTTTGTCTCCCAAGCCATAAAAAGACTCTCCATCTTTTGAGGCTTTACTCATTTTAACAATGTTTCCACCAAACTCGTAGCTCTCTTCCCAGTGAAATCCTAATTCGTCCTCAAGCAATACTGCATCAGATAAATCATATATAGATAATCTTAAATCGGCTTTTTGAATTTTACATTTTACTTTACTCGTTGTAATCTGGTAATAATCTACCTCATCGCTAAATTCTAAAGCATTGTAACCATGCAATTGCGTGGTATCGATTGCATACGAAAAGTCATTACTAAAATAACCTTTTGTTGTAAATCGAAAACGTATCAAGCTATCTCTAAGAACAGTTACTTTTAAAACAACATTGTTATCTGTGTGAAAATAAAACGAATCTACATTTTTTTCAAACGATACTATTTTTGTAGGATATAAATCTCCTTTGTACTCTAATTCGGTATTTGTTATCATACTATTTGATATTATTATTTGACTATTCTTTGCAAGTAAACGTACAAAAAAAAGACCTTAAAGCTTTATTATTAACTAGTTATTCACGAAAACGATGTAAGCTCTCGTCCTACTCACACTGCAGTTATTTACCATTTAAATATTTTTTAATCTTTAAAAAAACAGAATTGCTAATTAGACTTAATTCTAATTTGTGACAATTATGAAATTTTAAAAACTTTAACACTTAACGGACCTAATAATAATGCTGCAGAATAATCTCTTCCATCATATGGAAAAGTGTCAATCGTCACTTTCTTGCTATCTAAGACGTCACTTCCTCCATAAATTTTAGCATCAGAATTGAAAAGTTCTATCAAAATTCCTCTTTTCGGAATTCCAATTCGGTAGTCTTCTCGCACTACTTCTGTGAAATTGCAAATTATTATAAGGTTGTCTTTCTCTAAGTTTCCTTTTCGAATAAAAGAAAAAACGGCGTTTTGATGATCAGAATAATTGATCCATTCAAAACCTTCTGAAGAAAACTGTTTTTCATACAAAGCAGGTTCCGACTTATATAATCCATTTAAATCAGTGATTAGTTTTTTAATACCACTATGATAAGGGTATTGTAACAAATGCCAATCTAAGCTTTGTTCGAAATTCCATTCTGCACTTTGTCCGAATTCACAGCCCATGAACAATAACTTGGTTCCTGGATGCGTGAACATATAGCCATACAACAATCTTAGATTTGCAAAATTCTGCCATTCATCACCGGGCATTCGACCAAAAATAGACTTCTTACCATGCACTACCTCATCATGAGATAATGGCAACATGAAATTTTCGGTAAAAGCATAAGTCATTGAAAAGGTGAGTTCGTTTTGATGGTATTTTCTATAAACAGTATCCTTTTTAAAATAATTCAAGGTATCGTGCATCCAGCCCATCATCCATTTCATACCAAATCCAAGACCTCCCATATCTGTGGGTTTAGAGACCATGGGAAAAGAAGTGCTCTCTTCGGCAATGGTTTGTACTCCCTCATAATTGAGATAGACCGCTTCGTTAAATTCTTTTAAAAAACTGATGGTATCTAAGTTTTGGTTTCCACCAAAGATATTTGGTTCCCATTCTCCATCATTTCGAGAATAATCAAGATACAACATAGAAGCGACGGCATCTACGCGCAGGCCGTCAATATGGTAATGATGTAGCCAGAATAAAGCATTACTTATAAGAAAAGAGCGTACTTCACTGCGACCGTAGTTAAAAACTAAACTTTTCCAGTCAGGATGATATCCTTTTCTTCTATCTGGGTGCTCGTATAAATTGGAACCATCAAAAAAGCCTAATCCGTGAGCATCATCTGGAAAATGTGATGGAACCCAGTCAAGGATTACACCTATATCATTTTGATGCAAACGCTCTATCAAATGCATGAATTCTTGTGGAGTCCCAAAACGAGATGTTGGCGCAAAATAACCTGTGAGTTGGTACCCCCAAGAAGGATCATAGGGATACTCCATAACCGGCATGAACTCTACGTGTGTAAACCCCATTTCTTTTACGTGATTCACTAATTCTTTAGCAAAATCTAAATACGTTAAAAATGTTTTTCCATCATCGCCGCGTTTCCAAGAACCAAGATGTACCTCATAAACAGAATATGGTTTGTCTAGATCGTTGTGTTTTTTACGATTTAACATCCAGCTCTCATCGTTCCATTTATTTTCTAAGTCCCAAACTACCGAGGCAGTGTGTGGAGGCCTTTCACAGTAAAAACTAAAAGGATCTGCTTTTTCTGTAATCACGCCATTTATAGAAGATGCTATCTTATATTTATAAATTGCTCCGTGACCAATATTAGGAATAAAGCCTTCCCAAATACCTGAGGAGTCCCAGCGAACTTGCAATAAATGTTCGCCACCGGTCCAGTAATTAAAATCTCCAACTACCGAAACACTGGCTGCTGAAGGAGCCCAAACAGCAAAATAAACGCCTTTTATACCGTCTTTTTCAATTAGATGGGCGCCTAGTTTTTCATATAAACGGTAATGCTTACCTGCTTTGAACAAATTAATGTCAAAATCAGTAAAAAGAGAATGTGTTTGTACGTTGCTCATATAAGCTTGTGATGTAATAATAGATGAATGTAAATTTTGATAAAAAAAATGTTGCTATTCTATTCTATAATTATCAGGAATAACGGCGCCTTTTTTAATAACTACGATTCCATCTTTAATAACATAAAGTGCATTGGCGAAATCTTCAAGATGCGGTCCTCCATTAATATAAACATCATTACCAATACGGCAATCTTTATCTACTAAAGCAAATTTAATAAAACAGCGTTCTCCTATCCCTATTAAAATTTTTCCATTTTCTTTATCTCTATCCATCTCCTCTAAGCTTTGATACATATCATTACCCATTACGTAACTGGTATGAATAATTGTATCATTACCTATGCGTGCTCTAATCCCTATAACCGATTTTTTAATTTCTTTGGCACTGATAATACAACCCTCAGAAATTAATGATTCTTCAATTAATGAATTGTGGAATTTAGAAGGAGGCAATAATCTTGGACGCGTATAAATTTTATTATCGTTGTCAAACAAATTAAATTGCGGAATATCATCGGTCAACCCAATATTTGCTTCAAAGAAGGAGTCAATATTACCAATGTCTGTCCAATATCCTTCATATTGATAGCTTAGAATATTTCGATTACCAACAGCTTGTGGTATTATTTCTTTACCAAAATCTTTTGTTTCTGGATCACTCATTAACTCTTCAAGCAGCGCTCTATTGAAAATATAAATCCCCATCGATGCAAGGTATTTCTTCCCCTCACTTTCCATTTGCTCACTGACCTCAGATTCCCAGTCAGGCAATAAATCGCGAACAGGCTTTTCGATAAAAGAAATGATTTCGTTCTTGTCATTTGTTTTCAAAATACCAAAATCAGAAGCGTCTTTTGCATTCACGGGTAAAGTCGCTATTGTAATTTCGGCATTAGCGTTCACATGTGCTTCAATCATATCGTTAAAATCCATTTGGTACAACTGATCTCCTGAAAGAATCAAAGCATAATCAAACTCATGATTTAAAAAATGCGGCATACATTGTCTCACAGCATCAGCAGTTCCCTGAAACCAAGTAGGATTATCAGGTGTTTGCTCAGCAGCCAGAATATCTACAAAGGCTTGACTAAAAGCATTGAAGGTATAAGTATTTTTAATATGTGCATTTAATGAGGCTGAATTGAACTGTGTAAGAACAAACATTCTCTTAATGTCTGAATTTAAACAATTTGAAATAGGTATATCAACTAGTCTATATTTTCCAGCAATAGGAACAGCTGGCTTTGATCGAGTAGCAGTTAAAGGAGATAATCTCGATCCTTGCCCACCTCCAAGAATAATTGATACTACATTTTTCTTTTTGACTTTCATACTTTATCTATTAATAGTTTGTAAACTTCTAAATATTCTTGGCATACACGCTCCCATGAATGATCGGTGCCCATACCTAATTGAATAACTTTATTGAGATGCTCTTTATCATTGTATATTCCCACCGCTCTCTTGATGGAATAACATATATCACCTACAGAAGCTTGATCATGACAAATTCCGTTCCCGTCGTCTCCATAATCGATAACCGTATCTTGCAATCCTCCTGTACGTCTTACAATAGGAATCGTCCCGTAACGCATGGCATACATTTGGTTCAAACCACAAGGCTCTACTCTTGATGGCATTAGTAAGAAATCGGCAGCAGCATATATTAAATGGGCTAACTCCTCGTTATAACCTATATATGTATTGTAGTTACCTTCGTAATCTCCCTTTAATCTATTAAGGTCGTTTTCAATCTCAGTATTTCCCGATCCTAATATCAATATATTTATTTCCTTATAATTTTCTGATAAAGCTAAAGCTGAAGCTTGTGTCAGTAAATCTCCTCCTTTTTCATTTAGTAATCTTCCTATAAATGAAAACAGCGGTTTCTCAGGATCCAAGTTAAATAGCTTACAGAGTATTTTTTTATTTTCTAATTTTCCTAATTCAAAAGTACTGATGTCATAGTGCTTTTCTAATAATTTATCTGATGCGGGATTCCATAATTGCGTATCAATTCCGTTCAAGATGCCTCTAGATTTATATTGCACCATTGTAAATAGTCGTTCTAATCCATTTGCAAAATGGCTTATTTCCTCTAAATAACTAGGAGAAACCGTGGTTACATGCCACGCACATTTGACACCTACAGCTAGCGAATTAATGCAATAATCCCATTCTAATAGGTTAGCATACTCTACGTCAAACTCTGGTAGATAATGTAATTTATCAAAGCCAAATTGTCCTTGATATAAACCATTATGAATAGTAATAATCGAAGGCGTATTTCTCAATATTTCATAGCGATGTGAATAAAGCATCATAAAAGGAATTAAACCTGTATGATGATCGTGGCAATTTATAATATCCGGCACCGTAGCGCGGTTAGAAAGCCAGTTTAATGTTGCAACTTGAAACGATGCAAAACGTTCAATATCGTCTTCATAACCGTAAACATTTGGACGGTCAAACAATGACGGAATTGCAATTAAATACAATTCAAAACCTAATTTATTTGTTGTTTCCTTTAAAACCTCATAAGAAAATTCAAACTGCCCTAGTTTTACAATATCTTCATAAACTGCAGTGAATTGATTTGCTTCCTTAAATTTAGTATCATAGCAAGGCATCACGACGCTTACCGTATTTCCTGCATTGTTTTGATATTTTGGTAATGCACCTACAACATCGCCTAGACCGCCCACCTTTGCAACGGGGTAACATTCTGCACTAATATGAACTATATCCATTATACTCTTTTAAATTTTACAGTCTACTCTAAGGTTATATTTCTTTCATATTGTAATTCATACACTTTCGCTGATGTTTTAAAAGTGACAGAATAACTTAAAAATAGAGTACTTTTAACCTTTTCTAAAATTAGTTAAAAATTAATACAATAATCGACCCTATCAAAATTTAGTGAAATGTCAAAAAAATCTCCAATTCCTACACAATACTCAAAAATACCGGCTATTATTTTGCATAGCAGTAAACTTATATCAGTAATATCTCCGAAATTAACTACATTATTCACTTCCAAATTATTCACAACACCCATAAAACACAAAACACCCAAACGTGAATTGAATATGGATGCCAATTCCAAACAAAAAAAAGTATGCATTCCTGTTATCAAAAAAGATGTTGTTGTTTATGAATACGGCAAAAGTGATAAGAAAATCCTTCTTGTTCATGGTTGGTCAGGTCGCGGAACACAAATGTTTAAAATTGCCGATGAACTGATAAAAGAGGGATATTCTACGGTGAGTTTTGATGCTCCAGGACATGGTAAAGCACCTGGAAACAACAGTATTATGGTTGATTTTATCGTTACTATTTTAGAGATTGATAGATTGTATGGCCCATTTGAAGCGGCCATTGGTCATTCGCTAGGTGGGATGTCAGTATTAAACGCAATCAAGCAAGGTTTAAAAGTTAAAAATGCATCGGTGATAGGTAGTGGTGACGTAGTTCAAGATATAATAGATGATTTTATTTCGAAATTAAATTTGGATAAAAAGTACGCTGTTTTACTTCGAGAACATTTCGAAAAAAAATATGGCGGAAAAATGAGCGACTATTCGGCATTTGAAGCTGCAAAAAAAATTGACATACCCGTACTCGTTATTCATGATAATCAAGATTATGAAGTACCAGTCACAGCAGGAAAAAATATTTATAAGCACTTAAAAAATGGAGAACTTTTATTAACAGAAAATTTAGGACATCGCAAGATACTTGGAGATACTAAAGTTATTGAAAAAGTCGTTAACTTTACAGTTACACATTAATATTAAAACTGATACAAAATGGAATATCCTTTAAATAAGACAGAAGCACAATGGAAAGAGAAATTAGGGGAAGAAAGATACCGCATTTTACGAGAAAAAGGTACGGAGCGTCCTCATACAGGTACCTATAATTTACATTATGAAGCAGGTACTTACTGTTGTGGTGCTTGCAACGAACCCCTATTTGAAAGCGACTCTAAATTTGATGCGCATTGTGGCTGGCCATCGTTTGACGATGCCATACCCGGTAAAGTAAGAAATGTATTAGATAAATCACATGGAATGATTCGCACTGAAATTGTTTGTGCAAATTGTGGAAGTCATTTAGGTCACGTTTTTAATGACGGCCCTACAGCTACAGGTCAAAGATACTGCGTGAATTCGCTCTCAGTAGATTTCAAAGAGTAACTTGAATATATTTTTTAAAAGTCGGGATTGGGTTTTTATAACTTAGTCTCGACTTCTTTATGGAGTAATAAAACTGTGATGAGAATGAAAATTATGAAAGCCGCTTCGTACAACCCAAACATACTAGTCATGCTTACTTCCTTTAGCTAATTTCTATTATAATTTACATAGTAACGATAGTGTATAAAAAAAGCCATTTCAACAGCATGATGAAATGGCTTTTTCAATTATTTATAATTGCTTACAAGCATATTTTAGCAACAATATTTTGCACACTAGTTATGGCAGTAGTATCTTCAATTGTAGGACCTGCAACCCAAACTGTTTTATAAGTAACTTCGGTGGCCGCTTTTGTCACGGCATTTGATCCTATCATGTATCTAATCATTTTAACCCACTTTTTCAATGTCTTGTTTTTGTTTAAAGTACGTTCGATCCAAGATTGCTTTGTACCTACTTTTTGAACGTAAGCAGTATTAATCACGGTGCAAGGAGTTCCTGAAATTTTTTCAGTTAATACAATGTCTTTTGCACCAAAATCAACACAAGCCTGTTTGTACTCTTGTGATACTCCAGATTCAAAAGAGGCAATAAAAGGACTACCCACAGATACACCCACTGCACCATAAGATAACATTTTATCAAGAGAGGTTTTATTACTTACCCCTCCTGCAGAAATCACTGGTAATAAAGTATTCTCATTGAGTTCCTTTATCAATTGCTCTGCCGACAAGTTTCCTCTATGGCCACCCGCTTCATTATTAACTGCAATTAAAGCATCTGCCCCAAGGCTTTCTACTTTTTTTGCAAAAGCAAGATCGGTTACATCACAAAAAACTTTAATTCCTGCTTTATGTGCCTGCCTAATCGTTTCTTCTGGAGAACCTAGCGAAGTTATGATGAAATCAACTTTCTCTTCACACAATACAGCCAACTGATCTTTGTATTTAATATTCGATTTATTAACTATCAAATTGTAACCAAAACTACCTCCAGGGACTTTTGCATTTTTTAGTTCTTGAACCGAGGCTCGCAGTTCTTCAATGGTTCGATAATTTAATGCTGGTATGCACCCTGCAACTCCTGCGTTCATTCCTTCGATTACCATCTTTGTATTCGAAACAAGAAACATAGGTGCCATAATTAACGGATGGCTAATATTTAAAAGAGCAGTTAGAGCAGGTTTTATCATTTTGAAGTTTTTTAGTTGTAACAAATATAGTCAAATATACTATGCGTGCCTAGTATATTTTCTGGTGACCTATTAGAATAAGGTCTTAAAATCAAAACTAGATGTCCTTACTAAAATATCTTATAACAGAAAGGCCTTTTTAAAATTAGGCTTCGCACGCTTCATAGTCGCTTGCTCAAACGCATATCCCATACCTATTAAGTTACCCTCAGTATATGGCAAACCAAAAAATGAAAAACCAATAGGCAAATCGTATACCACACCACCTGGAATAGTAATGTGCGGATAGCCACTTGCGGCCGCTGGCATGGTAAGCGAATAACCCCATTTATCCCCATAAATAACATCAATACTACAAGCAGGTCCCATTGTGATACCACAAATAGCATCCAAGGAATTCCCCTCAATTACACTGTCTAGAATAGCCTTGCTCCCATCGAAACTTTTAGTTAATGCTTTTTTATATTCCTGTTCGTTCAAAGGACCTTTCAATTGTGAACTATCTAAAATCTCTTGGTTAAAGTAGGGCATCGCTTTTGATCGATTGAGTAAATTGAAATCGATAACTTCTTTCAAAGATTTCACGTTGGCATTGGCTGTAGCCAAATAGCGATTTAATCCATCTTTGAACTCGTATTGTAAAACAGTGTATTCGGCATCGCCTAATTCACTTATTCGATCCAAATAATCTATCTCAACAACAGTAGCTCCTAAACTTTTTAATAGGTTAACTGAATCTGTGAAAACAGCATTGATGACAGGATTTGTACCTTGAAGCTTTCTTTCGATTCCTATGCGTTTTCCTACCAATCCATTTTTATCTAAAAACTTGGTGTAATCTATTTGCTGTTTTCCTTTACTTTCTAAAGTAACTGCATCATTTTCATCAATCCCAATCATTCCTCCTAATAAAATTGCTGCATCGGTAACAGTTCGAGCCATTGGTCCTGCCGTATCTTGAGTAGCAGAAATAGGAATAATTCCAGATCGACTCACCAATCCCACAGTAGGTTTTATTCCAACAATCCCATTTACAGATGCTGGACATACAATAGATCCATCAGTCTCTGTCCCTACAGCCACAGCACACAAGTTAGCCGAAACAGCGACCCCAGAACCAGCGCTAGACCCACACGGACTATGATCTAATATATAAGGGTTCTTAGTTTGTCGTCCGCGACTACTCCATCCTGAAGAAGATTGCGTAGACCTAAAATTAGCCCATTCACTTAAATTAGTTTTTCCTAAAATCACAGCACCTGCAGCTCGCAATTTTTGAACTAAAAAAGCATCTTTACTGGCGATATTCCCCATCATGGCAAGCGAACCTGCTGTAGTGTGCATTTTATCAGCCGTGTCAATATTATCTTTTATTAGTACCGGAATACCGTGTAAAGGTCCGCGTTTTTTACCTGCTGCTAACTCTGCATCTAGTTTCTTAGCAATTTCAAGTGCTTCAGGATTGATTTCGATGACCGAATTCAAAGTGGGACCATCTTTGTCAATAGCTAGTATTCGATCGAGATATAGCTTCGTCACTTGCTCAATCGTGTACGTTCCTGCAGCAAATTTCTCAGTCAAACTAGCAATTGTTTGTTCGTCGAGATCAAATAATAAATTATCAACTGGAACTACACCATTTGCAGTTACTTCATCTTTACTATTCTTCATGCAACTTGTTATAATAAGTGTGCTTAGCCCTATAGAGGCGAGCGTTGTAGCTGTTAAAAAAGACCTTCTTTTCATGGTAATGGTTTGGTTAATTAAGGTTCTAATTTACTTTATTAGTGTGTAATTTAAAAATGTTTTCGAAATTTAACAGTATTCATTTCAGCTGCAGCTGTTGCGAGGCAAGATGCGATTGGTACTTCGCAAGATAATCCGAAAGCAATGATCTACTACACTATTTAGACGGGAGTATTTTGCAAATTTTAAAACAATAAAAAGTTAAGGCTTGCTCAAATAATAAACAATAAAAAAGGATGCTCGAAAATAATTTCAAACATCCTGAATTACAAAAAACCAACTAAGTAATTATTATGATAAACCTTAGCGGCCAAACTTATAGTAGAGTTAGGGCAAACTCTTAATAATTGCTTTTCAATTACATTCCAAATATAAAAATAATCAGATTAAATACAATATTTTATCGATGAAATACATTGAAATCGTTAATATATAAATAAATACTCACTTTTAAGGAGCTAGTCTTTCTATTTTCCAATCGTGTTGATTTTCTACTGTGTACCTAATTCTATCATGCAAACGATTGGGCCTACCTTGCCAAAATTCGACTACTGTAGGTTCAACAATGTATCCGCCCCAATTTTCTGGCCTAGAGATACTTTCATTTTCATATTTTTTTTCTAACTCAACCAAGTGGTCTTCAAGATACGCTCTCGATGGAATCACCTGACTTTGGTTAGATACAACAGCACCTAATTTACTGCCTTCTGGGCGAGAATCAAAATAATTGTCTGATGTACTTGGTGCCACCTTTTTTGCTACTCCTTTTATAATCACCTGACGCTCCATACTGTGCCAAAAAAAGGAGAGGCAAATATTTGGATTTTCTGCTATTGCTTGTCCTTTCTCAGAATCATAATTGGTATAAAAAATAAATCCTTCTTCGTTGAATTTTTTTAGAAGTACCACTCGAGATTTCGGGAAACCATCTTTCCCAATTGTTGCTACAGTCATTGCATTTACCTCTTCTACTCCACCATATTCTTCAGTTTCATGAAACCACTGATTGAATAAATTAATAGGGTCTTCAGGAACATTTGTTTCTAATAACTCGTTTTTTTCGTATGATTTTCTATAATCACTTAAATCGTTTGTACTCATAATTTTAGTAATAGTAAAGTGTTACAATAAGGGCAGCGTTAGAAACTGAAATTTCTACCATCCTCGGCCAATAATATATTTGGAAAAACAGTTAAAGCTTCTTCCTTGAAAATTTCAATTTTGTCATATCTTGTCGAATAATGACCTAAAATTAGTTGTTTTACTCCTGCTTTTAAAGCAATTGTGGCTGCTTGTTTTGCTGTTGTATGCATGGTCTTACTAGCAAGAGCTTCTTCTGAATCTAAGAATGTTGATTCGTGATACAAAATATCTACATCTTTTATCAAGGGAATAATTCCTTCGTTGTACACAGTATCAGAACAAAACGCATATCGCATAGGGACTGGTGGATCAAGCGATAACTCCCCGTTTGGAATTACGCGTCCATCATCTAAGGTAATATCTCTTCCGTTTTTAATATTTTGGAAATAACATTTATCAATATTGTAAGATGCCACTACTTGAATATTTAACTTCCTAGTTTCTACTTTTTCTTCGAATAAAAAACCGTTAGTATAGATGCGGTGCTTTAAAGGAATAGTGCGCACAATAACTTTTTCATCTTCATAGACAACAACACTTTCTTTAGCTTCTAATTCGTTAAAATGCAAATTAAATGTTGGCCAAGAATTCGATAATTTCAGTTGTAGTTTAATAATCTCTTTAATTCCTTTGGGGCCATGAACATGTAAGTCAGTATTTCTACCCAATAACATAAATGTAGAAATCAAACCAATGAGTCCAAAGAAATGATCACCGTGCAGGTGCGAAATAAAAATATGATTGATTTTTGAGAACTTAATTTTGTTCTTGCGGAGTTGCACTTGCGTTCCTTCACCACAGTCTATTAAAAACAATCTATTTTTAATATCTAATATTTGGGCAGTAGGGTTTGTAAAAGTGCGAGGGGTGGCTGCATAGCAACCAAGTATGGTTAAATTCAATTTGAAATTTTATTTTATTAATTGTTTGAGCCAATTATAATGATAAGAGAACAAATTTGTAATTGGTTTTTAAAAACCTAAATCGCGTTCAATTTCTTCCATTTCGATTATATCATGAGCTTCTAATAAAGAAGGAACAACACTAATATCATCTGAAACTGCATTAAAATCAATATCATCAGCAACGATAATAAAAGATTTTTTAGCTGCCTTGTGTTGTTCTGATAACGCCGAAAAAACTTCGACGTCTGCAACAGTAATATTTTTATGCGCAAGCAAATCAACAGTAATATTTAGTTTTTCAAAAGATTTGTACTGCTGCGTTAGCTTAGTTACAAAAGAGGCTAAATCACCTTGAGTATCTTTGATTATAACAGTATGTGATTTATGATCTACTTTCATTTTATGTGTGTTAGGTGGTTATTTTATTGCTAATATAGTTAAGAAAAAAGATTTACTGAATTTTAGAAGCCAATAGATAAATGACTGCCATTCTAATAGCAACACCATTTTCTACCTGATTCAAAATAACAGATTGTTGTGAGTCGGCTACGTCAGATGTGATTTCGACTCCTCTATTAATAGGTCCAGGATGCATTACAACTATTTCTTTATTCAAGGAATCTAGCAATGTTTTATCTAAACCATACTGTTGCGCGTATTCTCTTGTAGAAGGAAAAAAGTTCACATCCATACGTTCGTTTTGCACTCTTAACATATTTGCAACATCACACCATTCTAGTGCTTTTCTAAGATTAGGTTCAACCGTTACCCCTAGAGATTCAATATGTTTAGGTATCAATGTTTTGGGACCGCATACTTTTACTTCAGCACCTTGCATTTGCAAAGCATAAATATTAGATAAGGCCACTCTAGAGTGTAGAATATCTCCAACAATCACTACTTTTTTACCAGCAACATCACCTAATTTCTCTCTAATTGAATAACTATCTAGTAAAGCTTGAGTGGGATGCTCATGAGCACCATCACCGGCATTAACGATACTTGCTTTAACATTATTAGATAAAAAATGAGCTGCACCGGGAGTAGCATGACGCATCACCACCATATCAACTTTCATTGATAAAATATTGTTCACTGTGTCAATTAATGTTTCTCCCTTTTTTACTGATGACTGTGCTGCTGAAAAACTGATCACATCTGCGGAAAGTCTTTTTTGAGCTAATTCAAAAGAAAGTTTTGTACGAGTACTATTTTCGAAAAAAATATTTGCAATGGTTATATCACGTAAAGAGGGCACTTTTTTTATCGGTCTGTTTATGACTTCTTTGAAATGATCAGCAGTTTCAAAAATAAGATCGATATCATTTTTATTGATGTATTTTATTCCCAACAAATGATTTACGCTTAACTCTTTCATTATAGTATGATTAAATATTTTATACGCTTAATTGTAGCTACTTATGTGGTTATTAAATGAACTTCATCAGTTCCTCCATTCTCCTTCCAGTTCACTTTTACTTTCTCATTATTTATAGCGTCGACTTGTCTACCACGATAATCAGGCTGTATAGGCAAGTTGCGACTAAAGCGTCGGTCTATTAAAACAAGTAGTTCAATTTCTGAAGGTCTTCCAAAAGATTGAATTGCTGTTAATGCAGCTCGAATGCTTCTACCGGTAAATAATACATCATCAATAAAAATGACTTTTTTATTTTCGACTATAAAATTAATTTTAGTTTTATTTGCTTCAAGTGGCTTATCTGTTCTACGAAAATCATCTCTAAAAAAAGTGATGTCTAAATAACCCAACATGATTTCTGGAGTATTGTAATCGTTTTCAAGAATTTCTTTTAAACGCTCAGCCATAAAAGTACCTCTAGGTTGGATACCTACTAATATAGTATCCTTAAAATCGAGATGTTTTTCTATTAATTGACAAGCCAAACGGTGTAGAATGATATTGACTTCTTTGGCATTAAGTAAAACTTTTTGAGTCATAGTAAAATATAGTGTTTGGTGGGACAAATATACAAATTCAATTTTATCAATGATTATATATCGCTTTAGAAAATACAATTTATAAATAGAAACTTTATGAAGATACACTTTTGTAATGGCTGTCAATAATCTTGAATAAGCTTACACTATCCCCTTTTATCGGAATATTAGGGTCACATCAAAATATCACAACTCTTTGTCGTAATTGTATAAAATGTTAAAATGATGTTCTGTGTACTTTTACAGTAACAAAACAAATCAATTATAACAATTTAATTTATACGATATGCAAAAGAGAATCAATAGATTATTAATGCTTTTTTTAGTGTTATTTTCATTTACAAGTTGTGAAGTAGTAGGAGGAATTTTTAAAGCAGGAATGGGAGTAGGAATCTTTATAGTAGTTGCTGTAATAGCAGTCATTTTATGGATCGTTAGTAAAGTTTTTAGTCGAAAATAAAAATAAAAAAAACTCCTGTAAATTTTTACAGGAGTTTTTTTATGCTATTCTATATCTATACAAAGATTACTTAGCGTACATCTTAGTTCTTAATTCTTGAACTTTTTCATCATCAAGATATTCATCAAAAGTCATGTAGCTGTCAATCGCTCCATTTGGAGTTAGCTCTACTACTCTATTACCAACGGTTTGAGCAAATTCATGATCATGAGTGGTAAAAATAACAGATCCTTTAAAGTTTTTTAAAGAGTTATTAAAAGCAGTAATCGATTCTAGGTCTAGGTGATTTGTAGGTTCGTCAATCATTAATACGTTAGCTCTCTCCATCATCATGCGAGACATCATACAACGTACTTTTTCTCCTCCTGACAATACACGACAAGTTTTTAATGCTTCTTCACCTGAGAAAATCATTTTCCCTAAGAAACTACGAATGTTTACTTCGTCACGTTCTTCTTCTGTTTTAACCCATTGACGCAACCAATCTACTAATGATAAATCATTTTCAAAGTAGGCGTGATTCTCAACTGGTAAATAAGCTTGGTTTGTAGTTACACCCCAATCAAAATTTCCGGTATCTGCATCTTGTTTTCCGTTTAGGATTTCGTAGAAAGCAGTTGTTGCACGAGAATCTTTAGAAAATAAAACAATTTTATCTCCTTTAGCCATATTCAAATCAACTCCTTTAAACAAAACTTCTCCATCAACAGAGGCACTTAAATTTTGGATATTTAAAATTTGATCTCCTGCTTCACGCTCTTGATCAAAAATTATCGCCGGGTAACGACGGCTTGAAGGTTTGATTTCAGAAATGTTTAATTTACTGATCATCTTTTTACGAGAAGTCGCTTGTTTAGACTTGGCAACATTCGCAGAGAAACGACGAATAAATTCCTCTAACTCTTGTTTCTTCTCTTCAGCCTTTTTATTTTGTTGTGCTCTTTGTTTTGCTGCTAATTGACTAGATTCATACCAAAATGTATAATTTCCTGAATAGTGATTGATTTTACCAAAATCAATATCAGAAATATGAGTACAAACAGAATCTAAAAAGTGTCTATCATGTGAAACAACGATAACTGTATTTTCATAATTTGCAAGGAAATTTTCTAACCAAGCAATTGTTTCAAAATCCAGATCATTGGTAGGCTCATCCATGATTAATAAATCCGGATTTCCAAAAAGCGCTTGCGCTAACAACACACGTACTTTAATTTTTCCCTCAAGATCACCCATTAAAGTATAGTGATGTTCCTCAGTAATTCCTAGGTTTGAAAGCATCGAAGCCGCATCAGAATCAGCATTCCAACCATTCATTTCTTCAAATTGCACTTGCAACTCCCCTATTCTATCTGCATTTTTATCATTGTAATCCAGATAAAGTTCGTCCATCTCTTTCTTTACTGCATACAATACTTTGTTCCCCATCATTACGGTTTCAAGTACGGTATGTTCGTCAAACATATTGTGGTTTTGATTTAAAACCGACATACGTTTTCCTGTCTCTAAATGAATATGACCTGAGGTAGGATCCATATCTCCAGAGATTATCTTAAGAAATGTAGATTTTCCAGCTCCATTTGCTCCAATAACCCCATATATATTTCCATGAGTAAACGTGGTGTTTACTTCATCAAATAAGATTCTCTTTCCAAACTGAACTGATAAATTATTAACTGTTAACATGCATGTTTGTTTTATAAATTTTGTGCAAATTTACAAAAAATATAATGATTTTAAGAATGCAGAAAGTAATAAGATTTAACACTAATTATTGATGAGATAATGCGTTTAACTATCTTCCATTTTATAAGTACAGATAATTACAAAAAACTACTAAAATCAGGGATTACCAACGTTTTTTATAGGTTTCCAACCTACTATTATTTTAGTTCAAAAAGTGTCTTGTAATTTACCTTGTTTTCAACTTAGGCCAGACAGTAGTAAGTAAAATCGGAATATAACCATTGTAAAAATACATTAAGTGCATTTTTCCTAATATTTTTTTAAATATATTTTTTTTTAAAGCGCTTAAAATCTACATTTACGACCGAACTAAAATCTAATAAAATATTATCCACTTACTATTATGAATTCAGAAAATTTACAAACCAAGTGGGGACAATTTATCTCTTTGATTATTGTCTTCTTCTTCTGGGGTTTTGTTGGTTCGGCCAATGACATTTTAATTCCCGTATTTAAAAAAGTATTTACATTATCACAGGTAGAATCACAGCTTGTAGCATGGGCCTTTTATGTAGCGTACTTTGTAGGTTCAATTATTTTTTTCCTAGTGTCTTTAAAAGTTGATGTTTTACAAAAATTTGGATACAAGAAAACATTATCAGCAGGTTTATTATTATCTGCCGTAGGTTCGTTCT
>TARA_R110002033_G_scaffold81409_3_pt1 | contig 25047 bp, 21 predicted proteins | sample TARA_R110002033 | Tara Oceans TARA_R110002033 (sample SAMEA4397051) | marine metagenome | biome: Polar Biome; feature: [SRF] surface water layer (ENVO:00010504); material: water (ENVO:00002006), including particulate matter (ENVO:01000060) such as... | depth 5 m
AACTCTAGTATCTTGTTGCCCTGTACTTGCAGCAAAATTTAAAATAGTATTTCCCTTATCATCTGTTAAATCCGTTTTTGCACCTTTACTTAGTAAGTACTCCATAAACGCCACATTCCCCTTATAAGCTGCCCAAAAAATGTAAGTTCTACCATCATGAGTGAGCTTATTAACCTCATTTCCATTTTTAGATTGAATGTGTTTTATAGTTTCAATCGGTGCGTTTTGTAAAATAGCATAAACTACAGCATCAAAATTATTACTGTTGGCTTCGATAATATTGTGCCCTTCTTTAATTTTAGCCTCAACAGTTTCTATTGTTGGGTTTGTATCCCAAAAATCTCTCTGTAAAAACACATTGTCTTGTGCAAAAATTTGTAGACTTAAAAATAGTACGGTAACCGAAAGTATGTTTCTTAAATAACTCATATTATTTCTTAACGAAAGATTCAATTACTGGGTTAATTTCTTCTGCTGTTTGGTATTTTTCTTTATCAAATAAGTATTTATACAATACTTTATTATCAACTTTTTCTTCTAATACTAAATCTTTATTTCTAGCAAATACTTCATCCCATTTTGCTCTAACTAAAGCCCATTTTACTTCATTTTTTTTCCAATAATCTTGAGCCGCAACACATTTAACATCTTCAACTTTTACATAAGTATTATGTCCTTTTTCTTGAGCCAAAACAACATCTTCTTTAGCATCCTCCCGTATGATTTTGTCGTTGTCTTGATCATGAATCCAACCGTTTTCAACTATTTCATGCCTATTAGTTCTCAGAGTAACATTGTAGTCACTTCGTTTTGTGTACTCGCGTCTAGGTAAAGGTGCAGAGGTTGTACTTTCCCAATAACTTTTTCCATCTACGTGAACCCAAGTTGCAGAACCTTCGTAACGCGGACTATCATCTACTTGAAATACTTTTTGTGTCCATTGTCCTTTTACCTCTTTTTTAGGAAGACTAATAAACGTCCATTTGTTATTATGATCAAACTCATATAAATCGGTGTTTTCAAACTCCCAATCTTGTCGCCAATGTTTTACGATGTATGGCTGTTCTTTAGAACCAACGATTAATAAATGCTGCATAGAAATTTTGTCAGATTCATCTTCTACTAACTGAACCCACTCTAAACCTTTATCGTGCTTTGTTTTAGAAGGGACATAAGTTGAATCTTCTGAATACTCAAAAGTTTCCGCAAAATTAAATGTCACTTCATAACAACCGCACATGTCTTTAATGGCTTTTTGGTCTTGTTTTTTCTTGTTTTGGGCGTTGCTTGAGAAAGAGAATGCAAAAATTAAAATTGCTAGTTGTACTAATTGTTTCATTTTAAAAGGTTTGTTTTCTATGATTAAAAAAAATTGAAAATAATCTATTCTTATTTAGATTGAATTAAAATAACTTATATATTTGCAGCAAAAATAATCAAGAATGATTCTAAATAAAAAATATTTATACATTTATTTTTCTTTTTTTTTCTTTTCAATGTCTTTCTCCCAAGAAACCACTAAAAAGGATTCTATAAAACTAGGGTCACTTGATGAGGTTGTTGTTACGGGACAATACAATCCCACATCAATTAAAAAATCAGTACATAACGTTATTGTTATCAACAGAAAACAGATTGAACAGGTTGCCGCAAACAACCTTGCAGACTTACTTAATTTCAATCTTAATCTCAACATTATTCCTAACGCCCAAACGGGACGATCAACCATTTCTTTTTTTGGATTAGACTCTCAATATTTCAATATTCTAATTGACAATATTCCTATGGTTAGTGATAATGGCTTTGGAAACAACATTGACTTAACGCAAATAAACCTTGATGATATAGAGCGCATAGAAATTGTTGAAGGCGCTATGGGAGTTGAGTATGGTGCTAACGCTGTATCTGGAGTAATTAATGTTATTACCAAAAAATCTATTGGTAATGATTGGCGCATACAAGCCTATCTCCAAGAAGAAACGGTAAGTGATGAATATGCTTGGTTTGATGAAGGCAGGCATATACAATCCTTAAGTATTGCACACAATATCAATGAAAAATGGATGGCTAAAATTGGAGCAAATAGAAATGATTTTGCTGGATTCTTAAATACTAAACAAGGACGAGACTATTATGAAAATGATGGTTATAGAGGTTATGAATGGCTACCCAAACAGCAATTAACAACAAATGCATTATTAAATTATAAAGGCGATAATTTTAGAATCATCTATAAATTTGAATACTTCAATGAACAAATAAATTATTTTGATTCTGCGGTAAGAGCGAATATAAATACAGAAAACCAAACTAGTAATCCGTCTGCTACAGATAAAATATTTACAACAAATAGGTTTGTAAATAATATAAATATTGACGGAAACCTAAACTCTGGTGCTAATTACAATGTTGCCTTATCTTATCAGCAACAAGAACGTGATTTAAATGAGTTTAACTACTACATTCTAAGTAGAGAACGCAGTAATGAATCTGATGAAACCTACCAGTCTAGTAAAGTTTTGTTCTCAAAAGGTACTATTGGAAATTTAATTAAAAGCGATTTTTACAACTTTCAGTTAGGTTATGAAGCGCGTTATATGGAAGGTTTTGACACACAAGCTTCTGGCAGTGTTACGCAACAAGACAAAACAAATAGACAAACTAATTTGGCAGTTTTTGCATCTACGGAATTAAATCTATCTAAAAACTTTTCCTTACGTCCTGGTGTAAGATATGAGCATAATACACTTTTTGATTCAAAACTATTAGGATCATTGAGCGCACGTTATTTAATGAAAAATGGTTTTGAACTTAGAGGAAACATTGGCACATCTTACAGAGTTCCTAATTTTGAGGAGCTCTATTATTACTTTGTAGATTCAAATCATGATGTGCAAGGTAACGAAAACCTAAATCCTGAAAATGGGTATTCTGCATTTATAAATTTAAAGAAAAGAAGTTGGTTTAATGATTTCTCCTTAGTTAATAATTTAAAATTTAGCTACTTAGATGTTTCGGATAAAATTGATCTTGCAGTAGTCAATGCTACACCTTTACAATATCAATATATAAATATTGACACCTATAAACTCATGGGTTTTTCTATAGAAAACACGTTAAGAGCTAATGATTTTTCTTTCAATTTAGGTGCTACACTTCAAGGTATTTCAAGAATTAACAGCAATGAAGATAATAGTAACGACGAGTTTCTTTATAACATTCAAGTTAATACAAGTGCTTCATATTATTTAGAACCATGGGAAACAGCCTTCACTTTGCTCTTAAAATATAATGGAGAGCAAGAACAATACTACGCTTCTGGTTCAGATTCAGAAGGTAATTCTACGTTTTCTTTAGCAAAAACAGATGCCTACAGTTGGGTAGATGCTTCGGTAAAAAAATCATTTTTAGACCGTAAAATCGATGTTACTCTTGGAGCTCGTAACCTATTTGATGTTACCAATGTAAATATTAGTAACACCACATCAGGTGGTACACATAGCACTAGTAATAGCTCGCTATTGTTAGGCTATGGACGTTCATTTTATCTAAAACTATTATATAATTTAAATTTTTAAACACTAAATATCATGACAAACAAATTAATTAAAATCGCATTATGTTTATGCATTATAGCATTTTCTAGTTGTGAAAAAGATGATGGACCTTCTGGACCAATAGATATTGTAATTGAGGGTGCAACAGCCACACCTGACGTTGGAGGTTCTAACGAAGAAAATCAAGTTTATGTAGATTTAAGTGCTAACACATCTACTACTGTACAAAGAGACTCTTGGGACTTAGGTTTTTATTCTGGTTCGGATTTTAGAGTCGCTATTAATGGTTCAATTTACATGGCAACAGCTCAATTATCCTCAACAGATATAGACGTTATAAGTTCTACAACCACTGAAGTACAAGACCTACAACCACAAGTAGCAATTGGAACTTTTGATGCTGATAATATGGAATTTATTGATGCTCCATTTGGGCAAATTACAGAAACTGCAATTGAAGGTATTTCTTCTACAGATTCTGATAATCCCGTTTATTTAGTGAACTTAGGATATGAAGTTGGAACTGAAGCTGCAGCTACAGGAGGCGTTACTGTTGCCGGAGACGCTAGAGGATGGAAAAAAATTAGAGTACTGCTAGATGGTAATGATTATGTGCTTCAATATGCCGATTTAGATGATACCACACACCAAGAAGTTACAATTTCTAAAAACAGTGCTTATAATTTTACCTTCTTTAGTTTTAATACTGAGTCTGAGGTAAGCGTTGAACCAGAAAAAACCGATTGGGATTTAAATTTTACTGTATTTACTAATGAAATTGAAGGATACGGCTCTTATGGTTATTCAGATTTTGTAGTAACAAATACAAAAGGAGGTGCTGTTTCTTATAAGATTGATACGGAAACAGATACGTACACCTACGAAGATTTTACTTTATCTGATGCTTTATCAATTGCTTTTGATAATGACCAACGTAACATAGGTAGTACTTGGAGAGTTGGTGGAGGACCAAGTAGTTCGCCTGCATTAATAGATACAGTTTTCTATATAATAAATGACACAGCTGGTAACTATTATAAAATGCAATTTTTAGCCATGTATAGTGACGATGGTGAACGTGGTCATCCAAAATTTGTTTACAGCTTACTACAATAAAGACAACAACTAAAAAAGAGTAGTTCGCTACTCTTTTTTTACAACTTAAATCAAACTTTAGAATCATTTTAAATAACAGACCAATGAAAAGAACATTACAATTTTTAACTTTCGTATTAATTAGCGCTACGGCCTTCGCACAAGAAACCGTAGTCAACTTATCTATGCAACCTAGTTACACTGACCAGGTGTATTACAAATTAAGTACAGAAACAGCCACATCTTTTACAGCTAATTCTTGGGATATTGCTTTCTTAAGAACAAGCTCTTATAACTTTGGAATGCGCGTTAATAGTGGTATTGGTATAGAAGTTTTTGAGGCTGCTAGTACAGCCACGGACTATAATACAGTTGATGTAGCTAATGAAACCAATTGGACACCGCTTTACAATAGTGAAACAACATGGAGTGGTGGTGCCTTTGAACAAGGCTCAGCTACTTATGGATTTGGTGAGTATAATCCCGTTACACATGGTGTAGACGGAACCATTGTTTTTGTTTTAAAATATGCTGATGGTACCTACAGAAAATTTATCAACGAGAGTTATGCTGCTGGCTATACTTTTAAATATGCCACTTGGGATGCAAATACATCCGCTTGGAGTGCTGATCAAACTGTAACGATACCAAACACTAATAACCCAGATAATAAATACAACTATTATTCTTTACAAAATAATGCAGAAGTAGTTGCAGAACCAGCAATTGCAGATTGGGATTTTGTATTTACAAAATATGCGACAGATTATTTTGGTGACGGTACAGTATTTTACCCTGTAACTGGTGTTTTACATAGTGATGAAGTAACTGTGTCACAAAACGATGAACCAAGCGGTATGCCAACTAGCCCTAATCTTAATTATTCAGACGAAATCAATACCGTTGGTTACGATTGGAAAACTCTAAACGCTTCGTACACTTACGACATCAACTCTAACCAAGCCTATTACGTTAAATATACAGATGATACAGTATATAGATTATATTTTACAGCTTTTGGAGGTAGTAGTACAGGCGATATAGAATTTAATTTTGAAAATGTAACTAACGCTCTAAGTATTGAAGACGTTAACACTTCCGTTTCTTTCGGTATCTATCCTAATCCCTCAACAGATAAACAAATCAATTTGATTTACGATGTTAATCCTTTAAACTCTAACAGTAATAGTGTTTCTATTTTCTCTATAACAGGCAAAAAAGTATTTGAAACTAACTTAAATTCAAAGGGAGGTTTCTATAACAAATCTCTAGATTTATCATCCTTAGCTGATGGTGTTTATGTACTACAATTTGCATCAGGAAATCAGAGTATTACTAAGAAACTTATTCTAAAATAGCGGATAACCTATTTAATTTTAGAAAAAGAAGAGTGTAAAATCAACTCTTCTTTTTTTATCATATTTCAAACTTTAGAATCATTCTAAATAATGAATCAATTAACAGAAAATAAAAAATCATGAAAACACAAAAGCTAATAATCCTCTTATTTATTGTAGTACAATTTTCTTATTCACAACAATTTACCGAAAATACCGAAGTTAGTTTAACAGGTATTCTTTATGGCGAAGCTACATGGATAAATAGAGACAATAGTGGTAAGGATGCATTATTAATTTCTGGCTACGATACTAATTATAATGCTTTTTCCGGACTCTACTCTTATCAATCAGATGATATAGGCTTGTTACCTATTACTATTGACCCTTATTATTTCTCATCAATTGGGAAATTAGATTATAACAACGACGGAATTACCGATTTTATTATTATTGGATATGACTCAAACGATACAGAAAATAGTGTATTATATATAAGTGACGGAAATGGTTCATATACTAGTGAAACTTTAAATATACCAGGAACTTCTAATGGAAAAATGAAAATAGAAGATTTAAACAATGATGGTTTAAGCGACATAATAGTTACAGGATCTGCTTCTGATTACAGTTACATTGCAAAACTATATTTACAAAATACAGAAGGTGATTTTATAGAATCTATGGTGCCTTTTTTTGGAAGTACTTATAGTAGTATAACAACTTTTGATGCCAATAATGATGGACATATAGATGTATTACTTACTGGTTTTAGTAATAATTACACACCAGAAACAAAACTATATTTTAATGATGGCTCTGCTGGTTTTACGGAGAGTACAAATTCTACATTAGGAGCTGTCTATTTTTCAACTTCGAGCGCTGCAGATTATGATAATGATGGAGACATAGACGTATTACTATCAGGATTTAATTCCTCTTATGTCCCTTCTACTGTCTTATACAATAATGATGGTAATGGAAACTTTACCGAAAACACTCAAGCAACTTTAAAACAACTTTATTGGGGAACTTCTAATTTTGTGGATTATGATAGTGATGGAGATTTAGACCTATTCATATCTGGTGCAGATTCTAACGTATTGGCATATGCTAAGTTTTATAAAAACACAAATGGAAATTTCATAGAAGATACAAATGCAGAAATAGGCATTTACGGAACATATGTTAGTTCGGCTGATTGGACTGATTATGACAATGATGGTGATTTAGACTTTGTATTAAATGGACTTAATAGCAATAATGATGCTATAACAAAAGTTTATACCAATCAACAAGAAAGTTTAGATGTACATGATTTTGCATTGCATATTGACTTTAGCGCTTATCCAAATCCAACAACTAACAAGATTGTTAATCTGCTATTTGATGAAAGCAAACTATCTTCTTCTAGTAAGATTACTATATATTCAAATATTGGACAAAAAGTCTTTGAAAAAAGACTGAAAAACGATTTTAATAAAACTCTCCAATTAAACTCATTAACTGAAGGCATCTATTTATTAGAGCTAAGTTCAGGAAGTTTTAAAACAACGCAAAAAATAATTTTAAACTAATATCAAAAAAGAGCCACTATAGAAATAGTGGCTCTTTTACTTTTAATCTAAATGATAAATTTCCATAATATCATTGAGATATTTTTCAAAATCTATTTTTAAGTCTATAAGCTTACCAGTGTGAACATCAAAAACCCAACCATGCACTTTTAGACCACGATCTCTAAACGCTTTTTGTACAGCTGCTGTTTTAATAAGATTAACACATTGCTCTTTAACATTAAGTTCTACTAAACGATCATATTTCTTAGATTCATCTTTAATAGCATTAAGCTCATCATGATGCATTCTGTAAACATCTCTAATATTTCTTAACCAGCCATTTAAAACGCCCAAATCTGCAGACTGCATTGCGGCTTTTACGCCTCCACATTCATAATGTCCGCATACTACAACGTGATTCACCTTTAAATGCGTTACTGCGTAATTAACAACAGACATTCCGTTTGCGTCTGTACCTACAATCATATTAGCGATATTTCTGTGAACAAAAACATCACCAGGCCCTAATCCCATAAGTTCCTCAGCTGCAACGCGACTATCTGAGCAACCTATAAATAATAATTCAGGGTTTTGTCCTTTTCCTAATTCTTCAAAATAATTAGAATCAACAGCTAATTTAGCTTTAATCCATTCTTCGTTATTTCTAAAAACATTATCTAAATCCATAACATCTAAGATACGTCTTCTACATTACTTCTCACCCATTTTAAGCAAGTTTTAAAATCTTTAAAAATATGCTCATTAGGAATAAAATCAGGAATAATATCAATACGTTCCATCATGTATCTAGGCTGTTTTAAAAGACCTACAAACAATACTTCTACATCATTTTTCTTCAATTCTTGCAGCATATCTTCCATAGCATAAAGACCCGATTGGTCCATATACTGCATACGTCCTAAACGCAAAATAACGGTTTTGGCAGTATTTGGAATTTGCTCTGTTAAAGCCTGAAAATCACTTGTAGACCCAAAAAATAATGGTCCTTTTAAGTGTTTTATAAAAACTTCTTCTTTTAATTGTTGTGGAAAATCGGATTCGTCCTCCCAAGCTTCTTCTTTTAATGACTTAACATCTGATCGTTCTGCTGTTAAATCGCCTATTTTCTTCATAAACATTAGAGAAGCAATTACAAGTCCAATCCCTACAGCATAAATTAAATCCCAAAATGTAGATAGTAATAATACAACTAGCATTATTAAAACTTCTGAACTTAATTTTATTGGCCCAAATTTGATGTCTTTAGGTAAACTAGGAATCGCTTTAAGCCCCTTATAATCCATTACACCAATACCAACAGTTATTAGTATACCTGCTAAAACTGCAGCCGGAATTTTAGATGCAACGGGGGCTAATACTAGCATAATTAATAATAACATAACACCAGCAATCATACCAGACAACCTTGTTTTTCCTCCTGCATTAATATTCACTACGGTTCTTATCGTTGCTCCAGCTCCAGGAATTCCTCCAAAAATAGCACCAATACTATTTCCTATACCTTGACCAATTAATTCTTTGTTGGGTTTATGTTTGGTTTTTGTCATATTATCAGCAACTACACTAGTTAATAAAGAATCTATAGCTCCTAAAAGCGATAATGTAAGTGCTGTAAAAATATAAGGTGTTATACTTCCTAAACTAAAACTGGTAAACATTTCTAGTCGTGGAATTGGAATACCACCTGGTATTTCGGAAATTGGTCTGTAGCCTAAATTAAACCCATAGGCAATACCAGACATAATAACCAATGCAACCAATGTGCTTGGTATGGCCGTTGTAATTCGTTTAAAACCATAAATAATTAAAATAGTTCCTAATGCTAAAATAAGCTCTAACCAATTAATATTTTTTAATGCTCTTGGTAATACTTTTAATGCTCCTATTGTACCTGAGGCTTCTTTTGCTGCCAAGGTTTGAGATTCATTTAAAACTTGTTCTGGTGTAATTGAATGCGCACGATTAATGGTTTCTTTAAAATCCTCTAAAACCAAAATACCCTCACCTGCTTCTTCTTTTAAAATATTTTCGAGAATAACTTCTTCGGCTTGCGGTTTAAACTGTTCTACAAACGCTGCGTCTTCTTTAGGATAATACCCAATAGATGGCAGTATTTGTGTCAACAGAATTATAACACCAATAGCTGTCATAAAACCAGAAACAACAGGATAAGGAATATACCTTATATACTTACCTACACCTATAAAACCTAAACCAATTTGAATAAGACCTGCTAATAAAAATACGCTAAGGATAGCTGGCAAAGCCTTTTCTACACTCCCATCATTTGCTGCAACAATACCTGCAATTATAACCATACTTACTGCTGTCATTGGTGCAGTTGGTCCAGATATTTGTGTAGCTGTGCCTCCAAAAAGAGCAGCAAAAAAACTAATAAAAATGGCACCATACAGACCTGCTTCTGGTCCTAAACCTGAAGAAACACCAAAGGCTAATGCTAATGGCAATGCTACAATTCCGGCTGTAATACCTCCAAAGGCATCACCTTTAATATTAGAAAACAAGTTCTTCATAGTTTAGTTATTAGTATTTTTTATAAAGTAATAAATATTTCGCTATAAGTTGACAAATGCTATCAAATTTATTTGATCTCTTCCTGATTTTTCAAAGAATTGATTCATGTAACCTAATTCAAATCTTAAATTATCTGAAAATTTATAACCTAAGCCTCCAAACACCCTATTTCTATCAAAAACTGAGGACTCCGTATTTAAAAATATCTCGTTATATAAAGACACATATAATGGGTTATTTCCTCCTTCCTTGTATTGTAATGGAATTTTAAATCCTAAGAAATACCGTAAACGCATTTTAAAATCACTTTCAACAAAACGCTGTTCAAAACGATAGCGATGACTTAAACTCACTTTACCTACATTTTGCTTTGTTGTGAATTGCTGAAATATACGATGTTCATTTACAGAGACCTTATCATCAGATTCACCTATATAATTTTCAGACAAAATATAACCATAACCTAGCAAAAGGTTATTCCCTTCTGTAAGATTGTAACCCACTCCTGTTCTTAATAATAATTGCTCTAAATCACCAATTGCATTATAATTTCTATACTGAACTTCGTTATGGATGTTCCATTTAGAATTTAGTTTTTTGTTTCCAATATAGATTAACCAGTTTCCTAAGTTACTACCTTGGCCTAAGGCAAAAAAAGGCAGCAGTAACACAAGGGTTAGTGCTGCAATTTTATTTATTTTATTTTTAGGTCTTCTTCTATTCATAGAACTTCACTTCACCAGTATTTACATCATACATGGCACCAATTATTTTAATCTCACCTGCTTTTTCCATTTCAGTAAGTACTGGACTTTCTGCATGAATTCTATCAATCATTAATTCCACGTTCATATGTGATACCTCATCTACAAACTCTAAGTTTTTAGATGTTCTTAAACTTTCGTCTTTTGGCTCTTTAACCGCATTAACTGCTGGTGTTATTTTTTGAACTAACTTAGTTAAATTACCCATTTCTGCATGATCACACGCTCCTTTTACTGCACCACAACTAGTGTGTCCTAAAACTACAATAAGCTCTGTACCTGCTAACTTGCATGCAAATTCCATACTCCCTAAAATGTCTTCATTTACAATATTACCTGCAACACGAACACTAAAAATATCACCTAACCCTTGATCAAATACCAACTCAGCAGAAACTCTAGAATCTATACAACTTAAAATAGTTGCAAATGGAAATTGTCCCTCGCTTGTATCATTAACTTGTTCTAAAAGGTTTCTATTAGCTTTTAAATTATTTTGAAACCTTAAGTTTCCTTCTTTTAAATATTGTAATGACTTTTCAGGTGTCATTGTTGCTTGTGTTTCTTTTGTATGTGCTTTCATAATGTTTTGTTTTTACGTTTAATTAAAATTGTTATTTATTATGCTTCTGAAACTAATAATGAAACATTCAACTTATTCACCACCTCTCTCAATGAGGCTTCTCCCGTGTTTCTTGTTTTATTTTCAGTTCTATCCACGCATAATAAATTCACCTTGTTTTTTAAAATAAATGAAGAGAGTGTTTTTAAGGCATTAGAATTTTGTTCAAAAACATATTCTACCATCTTTTGCTCTTTGTCAACAATAATATTGGCAGCTGATTGTTGACTATTAATAATTTTAAATGATTTCAGTGGAGTTTCTGTATGTGTAATTACATCTTTAGAAAACTCAGTATTGAAAAATTTATTTGAATCATTAAAGACACCTAAAGTCATTTTTTCATTGGGTATTAATGCATTCTCATCTGAAGAAATCATTATGTAACCCTTAAACTCTTTTAAAACAAATTTTGTTATGCCATCTCCAATAAGTTGAAGAGGGTTAGAGTCTCGATGTCCTAAAACAATAACATCTGGTTTATAACTCTTAATTTGTTTTAGAATCTCTTCTTTTATTTTTCCAAATGCATAACTCCCTTTAATTGTTACATCATAATCCTTCGCATAGGATTTTACAGATGTATCAATAGTTTTTTTGGTAGTATTATGCTCTTCATTTAATGCTCTAATTGCAGATAATTGATTGTCACCACCTACAATATCAATGTGTTTTTTAACATGAAATAATGCAATCTCTGCATCAATCATTTTTGCTAAACTCACACTGTTTTTTAAGATAGTGCTTTCCGTCTTCTTTAAATCTGAAAGCACTAATATTTTATATTTTTCTGCTTTCATATCTTTAACTTAAACTAATATTAGACTTAGGTCTCAATTGAAAAAACTCAATAAAACTCGGTGGATTTTCAACAATACCACGTTTAGAAATTAATTTAATATCAATATTTCTCTCTTTAGCCTTAAAAGCAAAGTCTTCAAGAATTTCTATAATATCATAATCTAAATACCTTGTTTTAGTAACATCAAATTCTAAATACGTGTCTCTCGGTAAACTATCTAACTCTTTTAAAATAGCACCTTTATTAAAGAAAGTTACTTCTTCTGCAAGAGACATTTTAATCTTATGTTTTCCATTACTATTATCTTCAATATGAAGAAAGTGAGAGTTCTGGTAGCTCTTTAATAGTATAACAACAATACCAACTGCTAAACCTAAACCAATACCTACCAATAAATCAGTAAAAACGATTCCTATAACAGTTACAAAATAAGGTACTGATTGTTTCCAGCCTAATTTATACATCTTAACAAATAACGCTGGTTTTGCTAATTTGTAACCCACTATTAATAAAATTGCTGCTAAAACTGATAAAGGAATCTTATTAAGTAATGATGGAATTAAAATTACTGAAATCAATAATAACAAACCATGAATAATGGCAGACATTTTGCTTTTTCCACCAGATTGAATATTAGCTGAACTTCTAACAATAACTTGAGTGATTGGAAGTCCACCTACTAAACCAGATAAGATATTACCTGTACCTTGAGCTAATAACTCTCTATTTGTTGGAGTTACATTTTTATCTGGATCTAATTTATCTGTTGCTTCTACACATAATAAGGTTTCTAAACTTGCTACTAATGCAATGGTAAAGGCAATAACCCAAACTTCTGGATTAGTTATAGCAGCAAAATTCGGAAAACTAAATTGACCAATAAACGAATCTAAACTATCTGGAACAGGAACACTTACCAAGTGTGATTTTGCAATAGCAAGGCTCTCGTTAGATTGCGTTACGATATAGAAAACTATACCGACTACAACCGCAACCAAAGGACCTTGAATGATTTCAAAAAACTTTCCTTTCTTAACTAAAACGTTACTCCATAACAGCAATATACCCAAAGCTATAAAGCCAACGATCATAGAACCTATAATAAGGTTATCGAAAATATGTAAAATTGCAGAAAATGTATTTTCTCCAGAGGTCTCTAAAAAACTATCTGCTCCTTCTGGTTCTGCATCATAACCAAAAAAGTGTGGTATTTGTTTCAAAATTATAATAATACCAATACCTGTTAGCATTCCTTTAATTACAGAAGATGGAAAATAATACCCTATAATTCCTGCTTTTAAAAAGCCAAAAATTAATTGAATAACACCTCCTAAAACAACAGCAACTAAAAAGTTTTCATAACCACCTAAAGTACCTATTGCTGTTAATACAATTGCAGCCAAACCTGCTGCAGGTCCACTAACTCCAATTTTAGAACCACTTAAAGCTCCTACTATAGTTCCTCCAATGATTCCGGCGATTAATCCAGAAAAAAGAGGTGCTCCACTGGCTAAAGCAATACCTAAACATAAAGGTAAGGCTACGAAAAATACAACGACACTTGCTGGCAAGTCGTTTTTTAATGTTTTAAACATTTGATATAATGATTTTATGCTATTGAAGTAAATTCAATAGTTATTTTAATATTTATTTTAGTGACAATAACTGTCAGAACGAAAAAATATTAAATAAAATCGGGTGGTGGAGAAATGAGATTTAAGTGCGGTATTGGATAGTTTTTAAACGTATACCCAATGTGATTTGTGTTTGTATGATCTTCAAACAAACTTGCAGTATCAAGGTTTATTTTTTCGAAAATCAATTTTTCAGCATGATTTTCTTCCTCTTCTGTAATACTATAGAAACATGTTACATCTACAGAATCATCAATAGATAATATAATTGTAGGCGCAGATATTAATCCCATTAATACAATGGTGAAAAATATTGCTGATCTATATTTATATTTCTGAAACATAAGTCGCAAATATAATATTAAGAAATTAACATACTGTTAAATTGTTTCTAAAAATTCTTCAACAGTTTTATATCTTTTGAAGGAATCCATCCTGTAGAATTATCGGATAGTTGAATTTTTTTCCAGTCGTCATAAGTTTCTACGACTTGCACCTTTGTACCTTCATGCAATCTAAACACTTCTTCGCTAGTAGCATTAGGATCCGTTTTCACTCTACTTTCTTGAGCAAAAACAATGGCAGGATTATCCTTTTTGCTCAAAGCTTCTTTTTGAAACGCCATCACAACAGAAAAGCAAGCTACAACTAAACTTACTATGCTAGTTACAAAAGCTATTCGTTTCTTTGAAGATGAATAAGAGAAGTGATAAGCTAAAAATATAATTACGAATAAAAGCACACCTCCTACCGCAATTATAGCCCAAGTATCTGTATTAAATGTATTGACTAAATTATTTATCAGTCTAGAAAAACCAACTTTGGGAACAACATCAACAGCATCTATAGTCATGTTTTGCGCAAATGCTAAATTGTTTTGAATATCCTTATCGTTAGGATCTAAAAGCAATGCTTTTTCATAATAATAAATGCTAGGTGCAATATTGTTAAGCTTATAATTGGCATTTCCTAAGTTAAAATATAACTCAGCAGAATGCTCCTTAGCATTTAAAATAGACTCATACGTATCAATAGCTTCAGCATATTTTCCGTCGTTATACAACGTATTTGCTTCGCTAAACGCTTTATCATTTTGTGCAAACCCAACAAGGCTAAAACAACAAATAAGTAATAAGGTAATAGCTCTCATATTATCTCAGTTGTTTATCTATTAATGAAATTGTTTTTGCTGCCTTATCATAATCATTCTGCATAGTCACTTGTGTAATTGGAGTGTAACGTGCCAATTCACAATTTTCTAAAATTGAAATAAAATCGGAAACTACATCGCTTTCTACTTGGCGTTCTGATAATAGGCTTTCAATTTTTTCTTTATTAAAATCGCTAGTTTCAATATTTAATTTTGCTTTTAAATAATTATGAAGTGCTTTTTCTAGGGCTAAGTAAAATGATTCTTTTTGTCCCATTGCCTTTTTAGCTTCACCTAAATATTTTTTGGCTAAACGATCTGCTTTTCTAATACGGTTTCCTTGCACATCAGCATCTCGCTTATCCTTTTTACGTCTTATCATTATAGCTAATGGAATCGCTAAAAACGGTAATAACGTTAACGACCAAAAGGCTGAAGATCTAAAGAAAGGTTCTGATTTTACATTAGTCCAATTAGATGTTGTTTTTATAAAAGCGAAAGTGTTTGTATTAGGGTTTACAGTTTGTTTTGTGCTTGCTGTTGCATTTTCACTATTTGTATTACCAGCTGTTGGTCCTTCTATGACATCTATAACAATCTCGTCTGAGGTAATACGATTATAAATTTCCTTCTCTGGGTTAAAATATGAAAATGAAATACTAGGCACAGGATATTTCCCTCTGTATTGCGGAACAATAGTGTACGTATCTGAAATACCACCTTGCATCCCACTTAAATTAGTTCTAATATTTTCTTTATGTTCAGGTTCGTATACTTCTAATGAACTTGGAACGGTTAATTTTGGTAATTCAAACAGTTTTAAATTTCCTTTTCCTGTAACTTCAATTTTAGCTTGAAGGGATTCTGTAGCATTTAATTGCGTTTTACTTGTTGTTACTTTAAATGAATAATTACCAACGGCACCTTTAAAATCTGAAGGTTTTCCTTCTTCTGGTAATGGTTTTACATTTATAGTTCTACTGCCTGCAGTAACTTCTTTAGGGATTTTAGTCATTAATTGTCTCCCAAAGATATCACGTTTATTAGAGCGCACTTCAGCAGTGATATCCATCACTAAAGGCTCAATTTTTAAACTTCCTGTTTTTTGAGGGTAAAGCACTGTTTTTCTTAAAACAACATAACGGTAATTTTTACCTTTATACTCACCTTCTAAAATATTGAGGCCTTTTATTTCAATATTCTGACTCCAAAAATCATTAAATCTAGGAATTTCCTTTTCTCTCCAATTACTACTTACACCAATTTCCTCAGAAACATATAGTTTATAAACTACCGTTATAGCTTCATTTAAATACGGGTTAGCATTAGAAACCTCAGCGACTAAGTGTATGCTTTCTTCTGCCAAATCTGAAGCAGCTGTGTCTCCATTAGGTTTAGTTATTGCTTTGGTAACTTCAATGGTAATTGGAAAGGTTTTATAAGTTTCACCATCTATCTCTATGGTGGCTTGTTTAATTGTAAATTTCCCTTGTTTTTTTGGCGCTAAGAAATAGCTATATGTCTTATTATAAGAACGTTGTCCGTTTCTAGAATAATTACTAACCGAAGTATTAGGGCCACCAACCACATCAAAATCTGCAAAGCTTGGCGGCTCAAAATTGTCACCATCTTTATTCATTTCAAAATCGATACGCAAGCGCTCGTTAGCACCTAATTTTTTCTTACTGACTTTAGCCTCAAATTTAACTTGTGCAGAAGCCATACTTGTAGCAAGTATGAGGCATATTATTGATATGTATTTTATGAATTTCATTGCTGTAATTACGAACTAATCTACCAATCTTTTTCAGTCTTTACTTTAACGCCTTTTTGCTTTTCAGCATTCATTTTTTCTTGAACTTTTTGCTCTTGGTTTTGCATCGCTTCTAGAATATTTTTTACTTGCTGAGGAGACATTTGCCCTGGTTTTGGCTTTTGTTTTTGGTTTTTATCTTTATTATCCTTATCGCCTTTACCATCATCTTTTTTGTCGTCTTTAGGCTTTCCTTCATCATCTTTCTCCTGATCACCATCTTTTTTATCTTGGTCGCCTTCGTCCTTTTTATCTTTATTATCCTTATTGTCTTTGTTATCGTCTTCCTTTTTTTGGTCGTCTTCTTTGTCTTGCTCTTGGTCTTTATTCTCGTCCTTTTTATCTTCTTCGCCTCCACCATCTTCTTGCTGATTAGCACAATCTTTTGCTATAGCCAAATTATAACGTGTTTCTTCATCATTAGGATTACTTCTTAATGCATTTTTATAAGCTTCAACCGCTTCTTTACACTGCTTACTTTCCATTAAAATATTACCCATATTATGAAAAGCTCTATGTTTTTCAATTTTATTGGTTGCGTTTTTTGCAGCTTCTTGACTTCTAAAGAGAGCTTCATCAAAACTACCTTTCTTATAATACGAGTGCGCTAAATTATAAGCTCCAACAGCCTTACTTGGTGCTTTAGAAATAGCTTTTCGGTATGCCATTTCAGCCTCAACATAATTATCTTCACTAACCAATTCATTTGCTTGATACACAAAATCAGTAGCATTTTTTTCGGCTTTTAATTGTGCTTCATTTTGGTCTTGCGAAAAACCAAAAAAACCAACCAAAAGTGCAATAAGTGATAAATATAATTTCATGTTTGTTTTAATTATGTAAACGACCTCTAAATTACTAAAGCCTTTAATGACTTAGCGTTAAAGAAATTCTAAAAGTTTTCATTGAATAAGTTAAGTTTTTTCAACCAACCTGTTTTTCTTTCTAATAGGAAAATATCAATGAATAACAACAAAATTCCTAAACCAAGAAACCATTGAAATTGGTCTTTAAAATCTGCAATTTGCTTAGATTCAAATTCTTGTTTATCCATTTTAGCGAGCTCCTCTTTAATAGTATTTACAACCTCTGTAGTATTACTACCATTAATATAAACACCATTAGCTTCTTCCGCAATTTCTCTTAATGTAGTTTCGTCGAGACGTGTAATTACCGTTTCGCCATTATTATCTTTCTTATAATTTAAGATAACACCATTCCGTTTAATTGGGATTGGCCCACCTTTTAAATCTCCAACACCAACGGTTAATATCCTTATACCTTGTTCGGCTGCTTCTTCAGCAACATTTATAGCTTCACCATCATGATCTTCTCCATCTGAAATGATAACTAAAACACGATTAGCTTGATCTTCATTATCGAAATATGTTTTTGATAGTTGAATTGCTTCACTAATTGCCGTTCCTTGTGAAGACATCATATCTGTATTCATATTTTGTAAAAACATCTTTGCCGAAGCATAATCTGTTGTAATTGGTAATTGCGGAAACGCTTTACCAGCATAAGCTATTATCCCAACACGATCACTTACTAAACTGTTGATAATCTGAGTAACCAATTGCTTAGATTTATCTAGTCTATTTGGTGCAATATCTTCAGCTAGCATACTTTTAGAGACATCAATCGCGAACACCACATCAACACCTTCACTTCTTACGGTTTCTAATTTTGTACCAATCTTAGGATTTACCAATGCTAAAGACAAGCATGCAAAAGCGCCACAAAGCACAAACACTTTTAATATACTTTTAAACAAAGATTGATTAGGACTCAGGCGTTTTAACAAGGCTGAATCAGCAAATTTTTTCTGCGCAGAACGACGCCAAAGCTGAAGAAAAACAAACAGCAAAATGATTACCGGTATTACCAGTAATGTCCAAAACCATATTTTTTCATCGAGTCTAAACAAAGCTTCTAAATATTGTGTTTCTTAATAATAATTCTATCAATAATAACAGACCTGCCAAAAGGATAAATGGTCTGTATTTTTCATCGTAATTGTAATATTTCTTTTCTTCTATTTCTGTTTTTTCGAGCTTATTGATTTCATCATAAATCTGAGCTAACTTATCATTATTTGTTGCTCTAAAATACTTTCCACCTGTTTCTTCTGCAATTTCTTTCAATAAAGCTTCGTCAATTTCAACTTGCGCTCTGCCATATCTAAACGTACCGTTATTATTAAAGCCAATTGGCGACAATGCCATTCCATTAGTTCCTAAACCAATAGTATAAACTTTAATACCATATTCTACAGCCAATTCGCTCGCAATTTTTGGGTCTATAAACCCAGAATTATTTACACCATCTGTTAAGAGTATAATCACTTTACTCTTGGCTCTACTATCTTTTAATCGGTTAACAGAAGTTGCTAATCCCATACCAATTGCCGTTCCACTCTCAATTATTGTATTATATTTTATATCTCTAAGTGAGCGTTGCACAATAGATTTATCACTTGTAATTGGAGTTTTGGTATACGCTTCTCCTGCGTATTCTACCAAACCAATTCGGTCACTAGGACGACCATCAATAAAATCTGCTGCAACTTCTTTTAAAGCATCTAATCGATTAGGTTTTAAATCTTTTGCTAGCATACTTGCAGAGACATCAATTGCCATTACAATATCTATTCCACTCGTTGTTTTTGTTCTTGTAGAAACATCTACAGTTCTTGGTCTTGCTAGTGCAACAATTAAAAGTCCTAAAGCAATTAAACGCAATGCAAATAATACATGCTTAAACTTTGACCAAAAGGATGATGTGTTTTTAAAGCCTTGAATGCTCGACATTTTTAACTCTGCCGTTTGCTTACTATTTTTAAACACATACCAAACTATGGCCAATGGCAAAAGCAATAGCAACCAGAAAAATTCTTTATTTAAAAATTCTATATTCTCTAACATTAGTTTTGGTCTTCTTCTACTTCGTCTGGTTTTAATTCTATGGAATCTGTAATACGTTGTACCATATCTTCTGCATAATCATCATTTTTTGGAAATGTAATTATAATTTGCTGTAATACATTCTCATTAGCAAAACATAACAATTCATATTTAGCATCTACACCATATTCTGTATTAGGCATTTTTAAACTTAAGGTTCCAAATGTTTTTAAACCTTCAGCTCCATTTGGTGTTGTAAACTTTTCTCGTTTTACAGAAATATTACTTGCGCCTTTAGCTTCAAAACCTTTTATGGACTCTTCTGATACTTTATATAAATCGAAAGTTGGCTTGTCTGATTCCTGAGGTTCTGCACCTTGTTGTTTTGGTACTTTTAATGTGGTAGTATTAATAACTACACTAAAAACATCTAGTAAGGTACCATAAGCAAAAGTGGTCATAGATAATTTTTCCTTTGCTTCATCTGGTATTTTAGTATCTACACGCTTTAAAACTTTTGGTGTTTCAATCCAAACTGGTGGAAAACCGTATGCGCTCTCTACCCAATCACCTTCTAATAACTCTTTACTTTCATGACCAATAATGGTATCTTTTACATAACCGAAACCATATTTTACGCCAAAACCTACAAATGTGGCCACAATAAGAAAGATAGAAATAGCAACTGTTATCCAGACTTTTTTACGCTTCTTTTTACGCTCTTGTTCTTCTTTATATTTTTGGTCTAATAATTTTTCTTCTTCAGAAGGTTCTGGTAAACTTACTCTAACGTTATCAATAGCTTTATCTATTGTTGTTTTATCCATTTTAGCAAGTTCTACATCAGGAGCAGACTTAGCAAACTTCACTAAATCGGCACGCTGTAGAATAGATTCTATATGTAATATTGTTTCCTTTGATAATGGAATTTGATTTCCATCTTTCAACAGATTTAAACGTGCAATAAGTTCTGCTGTTGTACTTTCTAAAGCACGGTCGTAAACTTTTTCATCTAAGTATTTTCTTATGATAAAGGTTAATTCTGAATAATACTCCTTCACTTCAGAACGCACTAAATACTGGCTTTCATCTAATTTCTCTAATGCTAATTTTGCTCTGTCATATGGTGGTAAAAGCGCAATTTCTTCTTCTTTAGTTAATGGTTTTTTTCTCCAAATAAACCAATACAATAAAAAGGCAACTAAGGCTATCGCAAATAATGCAATTAAAAGCCATTTCCACCAATTACTTTTACTTTTTTCAACTTCTATAATAGGTTTTATATCGTAAAGTTTCTGCTTAGTAGTATCTATTACAACAGTATTAACAGCAACATTTAAAGAGTCTGTAAAAAATGGTTTCTCGTCAATTATTATTTTTTGTCTCGGAATGGTATATACTCCAGAATCAAATTGTGTAAGTTTATAAATTCTAGATAATAAATACCTAGAATCTCTTTTTGTAGTGTCTATTTTTAACGCCTCAACAGCTTCTAAAGGCATAAATGTTTGACCTTCTGGAAATACAACTAATGATAAAGTATCCGCTTCAACTTTAATTTTATAATTGATTTGCTCTCCAATTCTGATTTTTGTAGTGTCTATTTCCGTAGTGACTTGCGCTGACGAGAATAAAGAACCTAGAAAAAAGAAAATTGAAAATACACCGAAAATTAAAAACCGCTGACGGTAAACTTTTGTTTCTTTATTTCTTATTAATATGTTGTTTTGCATTTTCATTTTTAATCTCTTCATCTATCAAACTTCAAGCTGATTAGCCTCTTTGTTTAAAATAGCCCAATAATTTTTTTACGTAGCTTTCATCCACACGACAATCAATAGAACCAGACCCAGATTTTGCGAAACTGTCCTTAAAGTAGTGAACCTTTTCGTTGTAAAATTTACTATAATTTTGACGTACTGATTTTGAACCTGTATTTACTAACATTAATTCACCAGTCTCCTCGTCTTCCATTTGTACCATTCCAATATTTGGAATTTCGGCTTCATGTTTATCGTAAACTCTAATACCTGTAATATCATGCCTTCCTGCTGCTATTTTAAGATTATGCTTATAATCGTCTGCAACAAAATCTGACAATAGAAATACAATAGCTTTCTTCTTCATTACGTTAGACAAAAACTTTAAAGCTTCACCAATGTTGGTTTTTTTACTTTTAGGTTGAAACTCTAATAACTCACGAATAATTCTAAGGACATGCGAACGTCCTTTTTTAGGCGGAATAAACAATTCAATTTCATCCGAAAATAAAATCAAACCTATTTTATCATTATTCTGAGTTGCTGAAAACGCTAAGGTAGCTGCAATTTCGGTAACAATTTCATCTTTAAATTGATTCTTTGTCCCAAAAAGTTTACTACCAGAAACATCTGCCATGAGCATCATGGTGAGCTCACGTTCTTCTTCAAAAACTTTAATGTGTGGTAAATTGGTTCTTGCCGTAACGTTCCAATCTATATTTCTTACATCATCACCAAATTGATATTGACGGACTTCAGAAAAAGTCATACCACGACCTTTGAAGGTCGAATGATATTCGCCTCCAAATATATGATCAGACAAACGACGTGTCTTAATCTCTATTTTTCGTACTTTTTTTAGAAGTTCTTTAGTATCCATTATTTAGTATGCAGTTTGCAATATTCAATTTGCAGTGTTCAGTCCTCTGTGTTCAGTTTGTTGTATTCAGTTCTGAGCAAACGACTGCTAACTAAGGACTAAATACTTAAGACTCATTTATGGTACTTCTATCTCATTTACAATTTTGTTGATAATATCTTCCGAAGTAACATTTTCTGCTTCAGCTTCGTAAGTAATTCCTATTCTATGACGTAAAACATCATGTACAATTGCTCTCACATCTTCTGGTATTACATAACCTCTTCGTTTTATAAAAGCATAACATTTTGCTGCTGTTGCTAAGTTAATACTACCACGAGGTGATGCTCCAAAAGAAATTAATGGTTTTAAATCATCTAATCTGTATTTTTCAGGATAACGTGTTGCAAAGACAATATCAAGAATATATTTCTCAATTTTCTCATCCATGTACACTTCTCTAACTGCTTTTTGAGCACTTAAAATTTGAGCTACAGAAACAACAGGATTAACTTTCTCATAAGTACCTCTTAAATTGGCTCTTACAATCATTTGTTCCTCTTCAATTTTCGGATAATCAATAACCGTTTTTAGCATAAAACGATCCACTTGCGCTTCTGGCAAAGGATAAGTTCCTTCTTGCTCAACCGGATTCATTGTTGCCATCACCAAAAATGGCTTATCTAAGATAAAAGTTTCATCTCCAATAGTTACTTGCTTTTCTTGCATAGCTTCTAATAAAGCAGATTGCACTTTTGCTGGTGCTCTATTTATCTCATCTGCTAATACAAAGTTGGCGAAAATTGGTCCTTTTTTAATAGTGAAATCATTTTCTTTCATATTAAAAATCAGTGTACCAACAACATCTGCCGGCAATAAATCTGGTGTAAATTGGATCCTACTAAAACTAGCATCAATCGCTTTAGATAAGGTATTAATCGCTAAAGTTTTTGCTAAACCTGGCACACCTTCTAATAAAATATGACCTTGACCTAATAAACCGATAAGCAAACGCTCTACCATGTGTTTTTGTCCAACTATAACCTTATTCATTTCTAAGGTTAATAAATCTACAAATGCACTTTCTTTTTCAATCTTTTCATTAATTGACTTAATGTCAACTGTATTCGTTTCTTCCATTATATAAGGGTTTAAGAACAAATCTATTAATTACCATTTTTGAAATATTTCACACAAATGGTCATTCAATATTTTAGAGGATGCAAAATGTTAAAATTTTTCGTTAGATGCTGTTAACAATTGGTTAAAAAAAAAGAGTAACACCGAAGTACTACTCTTTTTAAGAATTAATTATGGATTAGGGTTAATTAATATTAAAATTTTCTTATTTCTGTGTACAATTTTGGATTAAGAATCATCATATTTTCGTCTTCACTAAAACTTACAGATTCATCTATATCAATGTTTATTTCTAGCTGATATATATAACTCGCTTCAAAATCTCTCTTTATTAAGTTTGAAGGTGAACCGTTTCCGCTACTTGTAATATCTAAATTCACTAAAGTATTATTGATATTCATAAAATTATTATCACCAAGAACCAACCTAACTTCATAAATATAAGTTGGGTTGACTTCAAAATGGTCTACTAAAAGTAATTCAGAATCACTTCTTAATTCAGACACATTATGTGTTCCGGTATTTATAGCGTTCAAACTCACCCAAGCATTAGACAAATTCCCATCTTCTTTCACTTTTACCTGTACATCTTCAATATCAAAATATACATCGCTGTATTCACTAAGATTACTTTTAAGACTTACAGTAATAGCTGCTTTATTGCCATCTCTTCCCATATCATCTTTAGTACAGCTTGTATAGCTAATTAAAAAAACGAGAGATAAAACAATAGTTTTTATAGATTGTAGGTGATTCATTACACAGAGAATTAAATAATTACACTCAATAATACTGTTTTATCAATGTTTTGAGTACTTTTATACATGAATTGCAAGAAAACATACTTAAACTGATAAATAAGTGACATATTCTCGATTAATTGCAGGAACCATGACTTGGGGGAGTTGGGGAAAACAACTCTCGAAAAAAGAAATGGCATCAATGATAGATTTTTGCGTTGCCAACAACATTACCACATTTGATCATGCTGATATTTATGGTGCATACACAACTGAAGCTGACTTCGGAAAAGCATTTGCTGATTCTGGATTAAAGCGAAAGGAAATTCAGCTCATCTCTAAATGTGGAATTCAAGACGAATGTGAAAACCGACCTAATAAGGTTAAACATTATAATTACAGTAAAGATTATATTATCTGGTCCGTTGAAGAGTCTTTAAGAAATTTAAATACCGACTATTTAGATTTGTTATTACTGCACAGACCGAGTCCTTTAATGGTTGCCGAAGAAATAGCTGAAGCAATTACCATTTTAAAAAAAGACGGAAAAATTAGAGACTTTGGTGTGTCTAATTTTACACCATCGCAAATGGACATGATTGGATTGCGTATGGATATTGACGTCAATCAGATTGAATTCTCCTTAACCGAACATACAGCAATGTATAACGGAACGTTAGATTTTATGATGACTAGCGGAATAAAACCCATGGCTTGGTCACCTTTAGGTTCTGTGTTTAAAGAAGATACTGA
>TARA_R110002033_G_scaffold112347_2_pt1 | contig 25013 bp, 24 predicted proteins | sample TARA_R110002033 | Tara Oceans TARA_R110002033 (sample SAMEA4397051) | marine metagenome | biome: Polar Biome; feature: [SRF] surface water layer (ENVO:00010504); material: water (ENVO:00002006), including particulate matter (ENVO:01000060) such as... | depth 5 m
TTAGTCCCGGCATTTGATGGTGTATTTTTATTGCATCAAAGGGGCAAAGCCTGTTGGTTTGGGGATATTGTTTATAATTCAAACACATAAGGCGTGCCTGGCAGGTTACCGTCACGGTGCCTTTGGCATCTCAAGCGGGCGCAGATATTCGCTCAGATAATACAGCAGGCCCAGGGCAGGAAACACCATGCCAATGGCCGTGGCCCACATCCAGCCGCCATGGGCATAAGCCCAGCCCCCAACGGCCGAGCCAACTGCCCCGGCGGCAAAAAACGTTGCCATGTAAACGCCGTTAATGCGGTTGCGATAGGCCGCGCCTAACGAGAAAATCGCCCGCTGGCCCAGCACCATGTTACAGGTCAGGCCAAAATCAAGCATCACCGCCCCGGCCACCAGAACAACTAGCGAAAACAAACTGCCCATGGTGCCGAGATGGGTCAGCATCAGGGCAACCGGCACCGATGCCATCGCAATGGCGGTTGCCGGGCGCATCCAGCCCCGGTCCGCCATACGGCCGCCAATCGGGGCGGCAATGGCCCCGGCGGCACCCGCCAGGGCAAACAGGGCAATGCCCGCCTGCGACATGTTAAAATCCGGCCCGGCCAACAATAACGGCACTGTGGTCCAGAACAGGCTGAAAGTGGCAAATAATGACGCCTGATATAACGCGCGACGGCGCAATACCCGGCTGGTGATCATCAGGCGCGCCATGCTGCCCAGCAGTTCAAAATAGCGCGGCTTGGTTTTCGGGCGGCTAACCGGCAAAACCAGCCGCACCGCAACCATCAAAACAACCATGATCCCGGTTGAAACAAAGAAAATAACCCTCCAGTTGGTAAGTTCGGTCAGAAAACTTGAAACCGGACGTGACAACATAATGCCAAACATCAGGCCACTCATGACATTGCCAACCACCCGGCCCCGATTTTCGTCGCTTGCCAGATGGGCGGCATAGGGCACCAGAATTTGCACCGAAACCGAGCCAATCCCAATGAACAGGGCTGCGGCCAGAAACAGTCCTGGCGTTGCGGCAAAGGCCGATGCCAGCATTGCCAAAGCACCAAGGGCGATCACGGAAATCACCAGTTTGCGGTTTTCAAACAAATCGCCCAGCGGCACAATCAACAGCAGGCCAATGCCGTATCCAACCTGGGTCATGGTCACAATCACCCCCGCCGCGCGCGGCGACAGGCCCAAATCGGCACTGATCGGCCCGACCAGTGGCTGTGAATAATACAGATTGGCAACAATCAACCCGCAGGCCGTTGCCAGAAACAGAATTAACCAGCCCGAAACCGGTGTCGCTTTTGGATGGGACGCAGGTTGGGGCGACGCATCACGCGCGCCGCCATTTGCTGGCATTCTGGACATATGGAAGGCTCCGCTCGGAACAGGAAACGTGCGACAGGCACCGATGACAGCCGCATTTTGTATCGGCGATGTCGCGATTTTGAAAGCACATTTCAGCTAAAGAAATGAAGGTTCACCCCCTGTGAACCCAACCAAGATAGTCCGCGATCACGGATCATCAACCGCGCCACATAACATTTTTTAAATAATTCGTTTTTCCCCGGGAACCAACTGCAACCAAATGCGTTTGTTTTTCAGAACATAAGCTCAATAACACTGATATCGGACCGCGCATTGATGGAACAGACCGCACGAGAACCCAAAAAATAGCAGCGCTTTAAATCGACTGTAGAAGTCACGGGACAAAATGATAAATCAATAGCCAGTCCCGGTTGTCCAAAACTGCTTTTTTCCTGCGTCCCCCACGCAGTTTTCGGCACCCTTCCCCTGGGGTGCCGTTTCTTTTTGGGGCCTGCAAAATTGATGTTTTGTCATCGCCCCAACACACGAAACCACACACCATAGCAAGGAGCCAGAAATGACCCGGCACATTCCCGAACATGCCAAAATTCAGCGCACCTTTCAGGATTGGGAATTTGGCCTGACCGGCTATTGCACCGACAACAAAACCGGCATCGAAGCCCTGCCCAGTGCGGTTGTTCAGGCATGGGATGACATGAATGTCGCCTGGAACGATATCAAGGATAGCCAGGGCAACGTTAGCGACGAAAAACGCCAGCGCTTTCGCGCCGCAAATGACCGGCTGCAAAAAGCATGGGATGCCATGACACACCAGAAAACAGGTTGATCTGCCAACGTGTCATCTTCGCCCCTGCACAACATCAAAACGGCATGGCTTTTGGGTATGAAGTTTATTTTTCATATGCATGATAAACTCTGATCCTTCAGCAACGTTATGTCATCGGGTAAAAACGTCATCCCGTATAGTAAGCTATCAGACGTCAGGCTGTTGACCCGACACCACCGGCAGGCCTGTCATCCCTTCATCCGAAAGGACATATTGTGACGGTTGAATTATGGATTTTGGTTCTTTGCGCCCTGCTTTGCCTGCTGTTTCCGATTTTCTATAACTGGCATTACGGCCAGCAAGTGGGTGGGAAAAGCCTGATCGGCAACCGCGAAAACCTGCCCGAACGCCGCGGGGCGGCTTTGCGGGGCTTGCGCGCGCATCACAACCTGCTTGAAAATCTGCTGCCTTTTGCAATTGTGATACTGGTCGCCAAATTCACCGGAATTTCCAATTTCATCACGGTTTTTGGCGCCGTTTTATTCCTGGCTGCCCGTCTGGTTCATGCCATCACCTATTGCGCAGGCATTACAGCGGGCGGCATCCGCCCCCTTGCCTATTTCGCGGGCCTTATTGCCACCCTGTGCGTGGCGTCGCAATTGCTGCATTTTGTGAATTAGGATCACATCCCGGCAGCGGGACTTTGGCGGCGATGAAATATCATCTGCACATCATCGCCCGGTGCAAAAACAGCAATCCCGACCTATATTGGGCAAAACCCGTTTTGATTGCCATTTGATTGCCACAGGAGCCCCAATGCCCCGCTATCGCAAAAACCCCGATGCCATTGCCAAGCTGACGCCAGAACAATATCACGTCACCCAGCAAAACGGCACCGAACGCCCCGGCACCGGCGAATATCTCGATCACCGCGAGCCAGGCATTTATGTCGATATCGTTTCGGGTGAACCGCTTTTTGCCTCCAGCGACAAGTTCGATAGCCATTGCGGCTGGCCCAGCTTTACCAAACCGATTGACCCGGTACATGTCAGCGAATTGCGCGATGTATCGCACGGCATGGTGCGCACCGAAATCCGCTCGGCAAATGGCGACAGCCATCTGGGTCACGTCTTCCCCGATGGCCCGCAAGACCGCGGTGGATTACGCTATTGCATCAATTCCGCATCCCTGCGCTTTGTACATCGCGATGATATGGCAGCCGAAGGATATGGGGACTATCTCGATCAGGTGGAAGATCCGGCATAGCGCCGCCCCAAACACGGGACATCTCAAGCACATATCTGCGCCCCTCGCAAAAGCCCCGCGTAAAACCGGGGCTTTTGCATTTATGGCCCGCATGCAAACACCGCAAATTGGTCTGCCCTTATCTTTAAAAATGGTCCTTTGGCAAAAGGCTTCCGTCCTTTATCAGCAACACCATAAAACACGGCTTTGCCGCAAAGGGACACACCATGACAAACACCAAAATCCGCGACATTCGCCCGCAAGACGAAGCCCAGTGGCAAATGCTGTGGCAGGCATATCTGGAATTTTATCAATCAACGGTCCCGGCGGAGGTTTACACCACCACATTTAACCGCCTGTGTGACCCCAATCGCCCGCACCAGCGCGCACTGGTGGCCGAACAAGCCGACGGCACCCTGATCGGCCTTGTTCATATCATCTTCCATGCCCATAACTGGCGCATTGAAGATGTCTGCTACCTTCAGGATCTTTATGTTGCCCCCGCCGCACGCGGACTTGGCGTGGGCCGCGCCCTGATCGAAGCCACCTATGCGCTGGCCGACGAAACAGGCACCCCGTCCGTTTACTGGATGACGCAGGAATTTAACCATAATGCCCGCCTGCTTTATGATCGCATCGGCACGTTAACGCCGTTTATTAAGTATCAGCGCTAACACCAAACCAGCCCCATTGATGCAATCACACCAACAGGGGCAAAGGCGGGCAAATAGCCGCCTGAATGCTCCATCCCAACAAAACAGATCAATCTCTAAAATCAGGCCGTGCTGAATGTCAAAAAACGCTGCTGTCATAATGCTGTCAGCAACGATCTGCGACAAAGGGGACGCAACAAAGAGGATGCAACACCGCATTCCCCGGCCAGACCTTACAAACCTTACAGACCCTGCCCCGGCTGGCCCAGCACGAGAAACGACATGAAATTCGCATCAACCCGCCTGATCGCCCGGGATATCAAAGCCATGGTGGCCTTTTACGAAAGGGTGATGGGGCAGACAGCCGACTGGCTCGCCCCGCAATTCGCCGAAATCGTCACCCCGGCGGCAACTCTTGCCATCGGCAGTGCCGAAACCGTCGCCATCTTCCAGCCCGGCAGTTGCGAACCCGGTGCCAACCGCACGGCAATTATCGAACTGATGGTGGATGATGTGGACGCCCTGTTTGAGAGAATCAAAGCCAGCGTCACCATCGTGCATGAACCCAAAATGATGCCCTGGGGCAACCGTGCGGCCATGATCCGCGACCCGGAAGGAACGATTGTTGCACTATTTAAACCTGTTACAGAGGCCGCAATTGCGCGGTTTGGCGCACGCTAGGCGCTCTCGCAAACAATCTGGTTTGCACGTTCGAGAAAGGCCCTCCACTGCCACACTGGCCCATCTTCAACAACGGCGCATCAACACACCGTTGTTCGCTTCGCCATACTCAATCACGAAGCAACGGCCACTGGCGCGACGCATGAACCAGCGCCAATATCCATACAGCATCACCGCTAACTTCATAGACCAGACGATAGCTGTCATGCGGTATCAGCTCACGCGTTCCCGGAATTATTCCCGCCTGCCCCAATTCAGGATGATCGGCAAGCCGCGCCACGGCATCGCTAAAAAGCGCATCCATGCGAACCGCCGCTTGTGGATTATTATTGGCGATATAATCCCAAATATCAACGCGATCCCGAGACGCTTGCGGCGTCCAGATAACCCTCACCCGTTATGCGCCACACTTGCACGCAGCACAGCAAACTCGGCTTCAATCTCATCGTTAGAACGACCAATACCCGCCCGCATCGACGCACGACCAGCTTCAACCTTGCGGTCCAGATACAGCTCATATTCCCGCGCCTCCTGCTGACGCTGAACATAATCCCGCATCAACTCACGCAGAACCTGCGACGCGGGCCTGTGCGCCGCTTTCGCCTCCGCCATAAACTCGGCACGCAATTCCGGCTCCAGTTTCATCGTAAAAACGGCTTCTTTGGACATGATTAGCGCTCCTCAAAATACATACAAAGTATATACTTTATCAATACCAGCAGCAATGACGCACATATCAAAACAGGCCGCAACAACGCGCACGGCTGACTGAACAAGCCGACGGTACCCTGATCGGCCTTGTCCCTATCATCTTCCATAGCCGTAACTGGCGCATTGAAGATGTCTGCTACCTTCAGGATCTTTATGTTGCCCCCGCCGCACGCGGGCTTGGCATCGGCCGCGCCCTGATCGAAGCCACCTATGAGCTGGCCGATGCAAACGGTACCCCATCCGTTTATTGGACGACGCAGGAGTTTAACCATAATGCGCGTATGCTGTATGACCGGATTGGCACGTTAACGCCGTTTATTAAGTATCAGCGGTAAGGCAACTCCACCCACTTTTAATCACCCAATCTAAAAGATTGAGTTTAAAAATTACCTCTGTAAACTCAAGGTTGCAATGTTTCCTTGGATTTATTTTTATGCAAATTTCTTCGCTTCGTCTCAAAAACTACCGCAGACTAGTAAATATAGAGCTAGTACTGGACGACAAAAAAACAATATTAGTCGGCGCTAATAATAGCGGTAAAACCTCTTGTATCGGCGCACTCCACACATTTTTGATGCAGCCAAACAACCTGCGAATGCACGACATACCCAAGCAGCATTGGCGACCAATCTCTGTGATCGGCGAGCAACTTGAGACCGCCCAAATCAGCGCAGAGCAATTGGAAACGTTAAATATCCAACTAACAAGTCTGATGCCTCAATTGGATGTTATTATTTCTGCGGAGGCGAATGAGGCCTATAAAGCAAGAGACATACTCCCCCATTTGGAATGGCAGGGAGGAAAATTAGCCGTACGGATCGCGTATGAACCCGAAGACATAGCCAGATTAGCCTCTGACTTCGGCAAAGCACGAAACGTTGTGGCAAAAAAAGATAACGTCTCTCTTTGGCCCAAAAACCTGTTCGACTTCTTGGAAAAAGGCGGGAATCTCAGTAAATATGTCAAACAGAAGCACTATATTCTCGACTTGGATGATGTAAAACCTAACAAAGAAACGGAAACAACCGCAAATCCGCATCCTCGTCTTCAACTCGTATCCTCCGGCGCGCTGAGAAAACTCATACGCGTAGACGTGATCTCAGAGCAACGCGGACTTGGCACAGAAGATAGTTCTAACCCGAAAGGACCGTATTCAGAAAAGCAGCGCCTTAACAAGCTTCTACGTGAATACTATGATTTATTTCTAAACCCGGATGACTTCCCTGAAACGGGCGATCTTGACGTTCTCTCAAAACAACAAGAAATGGAAAAACAGTTTACTGAGCGACTTAAAAAGCAATTCGAAGCACCGCTTGATGAGCTAGTTGATATGGGATATCCGGGCATTGGAGGAAATCCCAGCGTAGAAATAGCTGCTAAAATTAGTGGCACTGACGCGCTGCAAAAATCTTCGTCGGTCCGTTATCGATTTAATAAAAGCCAAGACGAAAGTCTTCCAGAAAGTTATCTTGGGCTCGGATACCAAAACTTAATCTACCTTACCTTTCGATTATTAGGATTTCGAGACAAATGGATGCGAAAAGGAAAATCCAATTCGACCGATGATAATTTGACAGAAGAAATAGAACCAATTCATTTAGTATTACTCGAAGAACCAGAGGTCAATTTGCACGCACAAGTGCAACGAGTGTTTATCGCACAAGCATATGAAACGCTGCGGAATCATCCATTTTTAAAGAAAAAATCGAACTTTCAAACTCATCTGGTAGTAAGCACCCATTCAAGCCATATCGTGAATGACGTAAATTTTAAGAATCTACGGTACTTTAGAAGACATTCTGGCGACAATACAATAAAAATGGATCATACGTCAGTCGAAAATATGTCGGATCTTTTTTCTGAAAACAAATTAAAAGAAGAACTTAAGTTTGTCAGCAAACACCTCAAGCTAACTCACTGTGACATTTTCTTCGCTGATGCAGTAATATTTGTTGAAGGACAGGCTGAACGGCTTTTGGTTCCCGAGTTTATCACAAAAAATTTCAACCAACTGTCTAAACGCTACCTATCACTTCTGGAAGTAGGTGGAGCTCATACACATAAGTATAGAGACCTTATTGAAAAATTAGGTGTAATTACACTTGTGATCACCGACTTGGACTCACGGAACACTGAAAACAAAAAATGTGCCCCACAAAAAGGTCAAAAACAAACAACAAGCAATTGTACGCTCACAAGCTGGCATCCTAAAAAAACACTTGTCGATGAATTGGTTAACCTTCCCAAAGACGCATCTGACAACAAAAATGAAAACTCACCTTTGTTTGTGGCATTCCAGAAACCGGTGAAAATCGTCGAGACAGAAGTACTTTCGAGAACTTTTGAAGACGCACTTATTCTAGCGAATTTCGATCACTCGTATTTCGGCGACATACCGCAACTGAAGAAAGCAAAAGACGAATTTAAAAACGGAACGAAATTGCTTGAGGAATCATTGTTTGAATATGTGAAGACACTCACAAAAGGTGATTTTGCTTTCAACTGCTTGTTCTACATCGCTTCAGAAGACAACCATGCCTTTAATCCACCCGCTTATATCAGTGAGGGACTTGAATGGCTTCAAACAACATTGGCACCCAGTTCCGGAGTAAAGCGTGATGGCAAATGAAGGAATCTTAGCCGCCACGAAGCCAATAGATCACGACGCCCCCATTGACGAATGCATCCGAGCTTGCTTAAAAATAGGATCAGGCAAGAGTTTCATCACGTTCGCAGGAGCTGGATCTGGCAAAACCTATTCCCTTAAACTTGCGCTTGATCATCTTAAAACGACATACCAGGACGAGTTTTCTCGTATTGGCAAACAAGTGGCAGTCGTCACCTTTACAAACAATGCCGCGACGGAAATTCAAGACCGAATAGAGCGAAACGCTATCTTTTCCATCTCCACAATCCACAGCTTTTGCTGGCGTGCCATTGAAGGTTTTAACGAAGATATTCGCAAATGGTATTTGAGCACAATGCCAAATGAGCTCGCCGACTTGGAAGACAAACAACGTCGTGGTCGTGTTGGGAAGGCTTCCAACGCAAGAAAAAGAAACATTGATCGCCTCACGGAAAAGGTTACTTGGTTAGGGCAACCGCGTCGTTTCATCTACGATCCAAATGGAGTGAATTCAGATCAAAATGCCCTATCTCACGTCGACGTTCTGAAAATATTTTCCCATTTTCTAATGACGAAACCAATGATGGCTGAAGTTCTTGCCAACAAATATCCGTTCGTTTTTGTCGACGAGAGCCAAGACACCGACAAAGCTGTTATAAATGCATTATTCGAATTGCAAAAAACACAGGTATCAAAAACTATCATTGGTTTATTCGGTGACACCATGCAGCGCATCTTTGGCGGCGGAGAACCACAACTCGGAAAGTCGTTACCCGAGAACTGGATTGTGTTTGACAAAAAACTGAACCACCGCTCGGCAAAACGCATTGTTGGACTAGGGAATACTATTAGAAATGAAGATGATGGGCGATGTCAGTACGCTAAAGATGGCGCTGAAAACGGCTACGTCCGCTTCTTCTTGCTCCCTAATGAAACCCCTGAAAAGCACAAGGTAGAGCAAAAAATTCGGAAGCATATGGCTAACTTGGTTGATGATCCCGCGTGGAATGACCCCAATGCCGAAAATACAGCTATATTGCTCCTAGAACACAAAATGGTCAGTCGCCGCCTTGACTTTGCGCCCATTGCTGACGCACTCTCCAAATCAAGTCGGCTACGTGAGAGTATTTTCAAAGGGGAATGCGCCGAACTGAATTATTTTTCACACATCATTTTTCCCTTGATGAACGCGGGAAAAAATCAGGATGCATTTGAAATAATGTCACTCTTACGCTCAAACAAATCGCCATTATTGGAGGAAACAGTATTTTCCGAAAATGAAAATGATCCTCTGTACGCAGCTCGAATCGCTGAACAAGAATTTCAATCGAAGGCGTCGAAATCCGATGTTACATTCTTACAAGTTCTTGAGGTCATAGCTAAACATCGGCTTCTACCGATCCCCAAAAAACTCAAATCTTTTTTAAAAACGCAAAACGAAGACGCTGAAGAAATTAAAAACGCTATTGCAGAGATCTTAAAAACCACGGATAATTTGGAAACCCCAAACACCGCAACAGATGATGAGATTGAAGCATGGGCCAATGCGCTTCAAACGCCCTTTAAGCAAATTCAGGGTTATCGCGACTACATCAATGAAAAATCAATTTATCGCACTCATCAAGGCGTGAAAGGAAACGAGTTCGAGCGTGTTATGGTCATCATGGACGATAATGATGCTGGCGGTTTCATGTTCTCGTACGAGCAGTATTTTAGCGCAAAGGACCCTAGTAAAAAGACTCCGGCAAAGATTGACGCTGGTAAGGAAACGGGAGTCGACCGAACCAGGCGGTTATTTTATGTCACGTCCACACGCGCAAAAAAAAGCCTTGTGCATGTAATCTACACTGCTGACGTCGAGAAAGTGCGCAACAACCTGATAGAACGCAAATTCGCAACCCACGATGAAATTGTAATAAGTCCGTTCTGAGAACCGACACACTGCATTTCCGAAAAAAGCCCGCATTTCTGCGGGCTTAATCGTATTCCATCTCTCAAAATTCCGGGCAGTGCCGAAACTGGTTTATTCCCACTCAATCGTTCCCGGTGGTTTTGAGGTGTAGTCGTAGGTGACGCGGTTGATGCCGTTAACCTCGTTAATGATCCGGTTGGCGATGCGGCCAAGGATTTCCGGCGGGAAGGCGAAGTAGTCTGCCGTCATGCCGTCGGTGGAGGTGACAGCGCGGAGCGCACAGGCATAGTCATAGGTGCGGCCATCGCCCATCACGCCGACGGTGCGAACCGGCAGCAGCACGGCGAAGGCCTGCCAGATGGCGTCATACAGGCCCGCATTGCGGATTTCTTCGAGATAGATTGCATCGGCCTTGCGCAGGATATCGAGTTTTTCATGCGTGATCGGCTGGCCGGGGATGCGGATGGCGAGGCCCGGTCCGGGGAACGGGTGGCGGCCGACAAAGCTGTCGGGCAGGCCCAGTTCACGGCCGAGATCGCGGACTTCGTCCTTGAACAGTTCGCGTAGCGGTTCAACCAGTTGCATGTTCATGCGTTCTGGCAAACCACCGACATTGTGGTGCGATTTAATGGTGACAGACGGGCCGCCGGTGAACGAAACGCTTTCGATCACGTCAGGATAGAGCGTGCCCTGGGCGAGGAAATCGGCCCCGCCAATTTTTTTGGCTTCCTGTTCGAACACTTCGATAAACAGGCGGCCAATGGTTTTGCGTTTTACTTCGGGGTCTATCTCGCCTTCGATGGCGTCGATAAAGGTATCGGCGGCATCCACATGGACCAGCGGAATATTGTAATGATCGCGGAACAGGGTGACGACCTGATCGGCCTCGCCCGAGCGCATAAAGCCATGATCGACAAACACACAGGTCAGCTGGTCGCCAATCGCTTCGTGGATCAGAACGGCGGTAACCGAGCTGTCAACACCGCCAGAAAGACCGCAGATCACTTTGCCATCGCCCACCTGTTTGCGGATTTTGGCAATCGCGTCGTCTTTATAGGCATCCATCGTCCAGTCGCCACTGCACCCCGCCACATCATGGGTGAAGTTGCGCAAAAGCTGTGCGCCATGCGGGGTATGCATGACTTCGGGGTGGAACTGAACGGCGTAGAATTTTTTGGCGTCATTGGCAATCGCGGCACAGGGGGCGCCGTCGGATTTGCCGACAATGCGGAAACCTTCGGGCAGGCTGTCAACCCGGTCGCCGTGGCTCATCCAGACCTGTTCGCGCGCGCCAACCGCCCACACACCGCTAAACAGGGCGCAATCTTCGACCACATCGACAAAGGCGCGGCCAAATTCGCGATGTTCCGAGGTTTCAACCTTGCCGCCCAGCTGGTTGACCATGGTTTGCTGGCCATAACAAATGCCCAGCACCGGAATGCCCATGTCAAACACCCGAACCGGGGCGGCAGGAGATTTTTCCCAATGCACGGAAGCCGGGCCACCCGAAAGAATGATTGCCTTGGGGGCGAACTCATCGAGCAGGCTGTCCGAGATATTGTTAAAAGGGTGAATTTCGCAGTAAACGCCGCTTTCACGCACACGACGTGCGATCAACTGGGTTACTTGCGATCCGAAATCAATAATCAGCACGCGATCTGTCATCGGGCCGTTTCTCCATCGCTCAAGGGGGTGCGCCGTACATACGCGAAACCAGCCGTTTCGGCAACCCGGCGCAATGGCTGCCTGGCGGTCAAAATGCTGCGCTTTGAACATTGCGTGATCAAACGGCCTGCCGCAGGCACAAAGGCCCAAACGGCCCGGGCGGCTTGATCACGCAATGCCCCAAGGGGGGCAGCGGCCCCATCAGCGACGCAAACCGGCCAATTTGGCCGTATTTTATCGCCAAATTCGCACATTTGGTCCGTTTTTTGTGCGCAATGCGCGTTTATCTTACCATTTGACGGCGCGCAGAACCAACCGCGCCCGGTGCGTAAACCAAAAAGGGACCACGAGCTATGACAAACAATAAAGGCAGTAAAATCGCGCTTGCCGTTGCTGGCCTTCTGTTGATTGCCGGTGCTGCAGCTGCCATTGCCATGACCCGGGATAAAGCCGATGCCCCCAAGGATGGCATGATGCCATTGACCAACAATTCGGCACCGCAAGGCGAAACCGATAACCCGCCCGCCGCCGAAAGCGGTGAAGCGCCGATGCCAAACGCGCCAGATGACACAGGCAAAGCCCCCAGCGGCATGACCAATACGCCCATGGGCACCGATAGCGGCGATGCGCGCACCAATGATGGCAGCGCCCCTGTCCCGCTGACCCCGCCGGCGGAAGGCAAAACCGATGACGACAGCACATTGATGAAAACAGAATAACAATAAAAACAAAACGCTGGTGAAAACACCGGCCGAGCAGACTGCGGGATAAAAAATACCCGCACGGCCCCGTCCAGGGCCGAAAAAACGGCGCCCTGCCCCTTTCCGGGACAGGGCGTTTTTATGTGTTTGCCAAAATGCAGCGCAAACAGACTGGCAGGCAATATCAGCCCCGGCAGATGCCAGAACCAACCGCCCGCCCGCCATTATTTATTGCCCTTGGCAGTGCGTTCAAACACCGCCACAAAGAAACCATCCGTACCATGCATATTGGGCGACAAACGCAACCAGGGTTTATCCTTCCCCCCCGGAACCGGCACCGACGCCGGGGCATCGGCCCAAATTTCCTTGACCGGAACCGGTTTGAAATCTTTGCGATCACGCATGAAGGTTTCGATCAGGCGTTCGTTTTCTTCGCCAAGAATGGAACAGGTCGCATAAATCAGCCGCCCGCCCTTGGTCACACGGGCCGCACCGGCCTTAAGGATTTTGGCCTGCTGCATCGACAAAACGCGAATATCGCGCTGACCAATGCGCCAGCGCAAAGCCGGGTTACGGCGCAGCGTGCCAAGGCCCGAACAGGGCACATCAAGCAACACACGGTCAAAAAAGCCCGATTTGCTGCGCAACCAGCTATCACGTTCATCGGCAATTTTGCGCAATTGAATGCAATCGCCGGCACCGGCACGCTTGGCACGTTTGCGCGCATTATCGAGCCGCACCCCATGGGTATCACAGGCCAGGATACGGCCCCGGCAGCGCATATCGGCCGCCATGCCAAGTGTTTTTCCCCCACCGCCTGCGCACAGGTCCAGCACCGTCATGCCCGGCTGGGCATCGGCCAAACGCACACAAATTTGCGATGCTTCATCCTGAATTTCGATCAGCCCGTCTTTATAGGCTGCCGTCACCAGCATGTTCACACCCAGCGGCAAACGCAAACCATTGGGGGCATAGGGCGTTTTTTCAATGTTATGAATGCCGTCCTGTTCAAGCGAGCGAATGGCACTGTCAACACTGCCGCGCAGGGTATTCACGCGCAAATCAAGCTTGGCAGGCTGATTATAGGCCGCCATTTCGGCTTGCAGGTTTTCGTGATGCAATTTTAACAGTTCGGCATACAGCCATTTCGGCAATTCGGTTTTAACCGCACCGGGCTGGGCGGCATGATCAATCGTTTGACCCGCAAGTTTGTTGATCAGGTGGCGTTCGGCGGGATGCAAAACATCGGGGCAAAACTCTTCCGCATTAAACATATCGGAAATATCGCCTTCAGAGCGACCATTTTGCAAAACCAGTTGCGCGATCATGCGCGCGCGACCATCCTGATATTCATAACCACATTCGGCCAGCCACCAGCCCAGACGCGCCTGATGACGGATCAGGTTATAAAACCGTTCGCCAATGTCACGGCGATCGCTGCCGCCAATGTAACGACGGTTGCCGAAATAACTGGAAATAACACGATCCGCGTCATCGCGGGTATGTGTCCAGCTATCATAAAGTTCAATAACGGCAGCTATACGTGCACCGGGTTTCAAAACGTAATTCCAGACCTGGTTGAATGGCCTGCGCGCCACCTTAGTGCGTCACTGCCATTGGATATAAAAAGGCGATGACGGCGGGAAAAAACATCCGCCGTCATCTTCAGGCTGCTGATAACATGCCAGCACGGCCACGCCAACCATTTCGGACGCAAGGCAGGCCAGCACTTCTATCAGGCGTCGTTCAGGGCGTTAAGTACCGGGGCGATAATTAGGTGCTTCGCGGGTAATCGTCACATCATGAGCATGGCTTTCGCGCAGGCCCGCATTGGTAATGCGCACAAAGGTTGCACGTTCGCGGAAATCAGCCAGGGTTGCCGAACCGGTATAGCCCATTGCCGCTTTCAAACCACCCACCAGCTGATGCACAATCTGGCTGGCCGGGCCTTTATAGGGCACGCGCCCTTCAATGCCTTCGGGAACCAGTTTAAGGTTGTCTTTGACATCTTCCTGGAAATAACGGTCGGCAGAACCGCGCGCCATCGCGCCGACAGACCCCATACCGCGATAGGATTTGTAAGACCGGCCCTGATACAAAATAACTTCGCCCGGGGCTTCATCCGTGCCCGCCAGAAGGGAGCCAACCATGCAGGTGCTGGCACCGGCCGCCATGGCCTTGGCAATATCACCCGAAAACTTGATGCCGCCATCGGCAATGATCGGCACATCGTGTTTGGCACCTTCGGCCGCACATTCCAGAATGGCGGTTAGCTGCGGCACACCAACACCGGCAACAATACGGGTGGTACAAATTGATCCTGGGCCAATACCCACCTTCACCGCATCGGCACCCGCTTCGATCAGGGCGCGGACGGCTTCGGGGGTGGCAACGTTACCGGCAATAATCTGGGTGCGACCGGCAAGGGCCTTGATCCGTTCCACCGCCGCAATCACACCGGCACTGTGTCCATGCGCGGTATCAATCACCAGCACATCCACTTCGGCCTCGATCAACGCCATCGAGCGACGGAACCCGTCTTCGCCCACACCGGTTGCGGCAGCGGCACGTAAACGGCCACTGGCATCTTTGCAGGCATTGGGGTGAAGTTTGGCTTTTTCAATATCCTTGACCGTAATCAGGCCGGTACACCGATAGGCATCATCCACCACCAGCAATTTTTCAATGCGGTGTTGATGCAGCAATTTCTTGGCTTCGTCGGTATTAACATTTTCCGTCACCGTGATGAGGTTTTCATACGTCATCAGTTCGGAAACCGGCTGGGCACGGTTAGAGGCAAAACGCACATCGCGGTTGGTCAGGATACCGACCAGCTTTTTGGTTTCGCGTTCAACAACCGGAATACCGGAAATACGATTGGAGTCCATAAGGCCAAGGGCATCGGCCAAAGTCTGGTCCGGGTGAATGGTGATCGGGTTAACGACCATACCGGATTCAAACTTTTTTACCCGGCGCACTTCTTCGGCCTGCTGGGCAATGTCCAGGTTCTTGTGGATAACGCCCATACCGCCGTTTTGCGCCATAACAATGGCCATCGGGCTTTCGGTTACGGTATCCATTGCCGAAGACAGCAAGGGCACACGCAATTCAATTTCACGGGTAAGACGGGTGTTGGTCTGGACCTGGGCTGGCAGGACCGAACTGGCCGCGGGCTTGATCAGGACGTCGTCGAAAGTCAGGGCTTCTTCGATACGGGTCATCTACACCACCTCGTTAATCTGAGTTGGCGCGGAACTTATACATGTTATGGCGCTCATGCCAAGGTTTTGCGTCACAATACAGCCCTGAAATTTTATTGCTGCATTGTTTCGCCGTTTCCGATAGATACTGGTCGATGGGGCTGCTATCTGGCAAAGCCCCTTTTTTTATGTTGATTCCGACCCGCATTGCATCCTCACGCCGCCGTCAGCACCTTGCCGATAAACTGACGCACATCGCCATCAAGCAAACGCGATTGGCGTTGCAAATCTTCGGCCGCACCGTTGATTTGCAAAACCTCACCACCGGCATGCACGGTGCCATCGACAATATCGGCAACGATATTGGCGATTTTACGCATCTGGGCCACGGCCCCCTCCACCCGGCGGCCAATTTCAGCGATCATCTGATATTGCTGGCTGACCGTATCGGAAACATGACGGGCATTTTCGTCAATCTCGGCAATATTGGCGTGAATGCCATGCATCGATCCGACCACAGCACGGGTCGCATTTTGCATATCGGCAATTTCGCGTGCCACATCTTCGGCGGCACGCGACGTTTGCCGGGCCAGATTCTTAACCTCGGTCGCCACCACTGAAAATCCTTTGCCCGCCTCGCCTGCACGGGCGGCCTCGATGGTTGCATTTAGCGCCAAAAGGTTGGTTTGTTCGGCAATGTCGGTAATCAGTTCAATCACATTGGCAATACGGCCTGCCATATTATCAAGATCACTCACATGGCGGTTGGCCTGATCCGCATTATCCACCGCATGGCCCGCCAAACCAACAGCCCCGGTCATTTGCGCACCAATATCGCGAATGGACGAAATAAAGCCGTCCGTCGCCTCGGCAATACCATCAAGCGACGCCGTGCTTTGCGTGGCGGCTTCATCCACGTCGCGGGCCTGGCGGGCAATGTTTTCAACCCGTTGCGAAAGGGCGCCGGAATTTTGCGACAATTGACTGGCCGCAACCGAAACAGACGTGACAACACACTGAATATTATCGCCAATGGCCCCGGCACTATGGGTAAAGGTTCGGGTTTTATCGTCCATCGCCATCAGGGCGGCATTGACCTTGGCGGCGTAGTCGATCAAATCACCCTGCAACCCTTTGGGCAGGATCTTGCGATAATAGGCCCCGCTCGCAGCATGGGTCATGGCCCCTGCGGCTTCCTTGGTAAAGGCTTCGGTCAAATCCAGCAGATTGTTAATCGCTGTCATCAGGGGGCGCAAATTCCCGGTCGATGCCCGGTTGTTAATGCGCACATCCATTTTGCCGCTGGCCGCCGCATTAATGGTGTCAATGGCGCGTCGCAGCAATTTTTCATGACGCAACACCATCACATACACAACCACAAAGATGCCAGCGCCCAAAACCGCAGGTGCCAGCTCTATCCACGCCTGAGCGCCCGAATGTGCCTGCGCAAGCAAAATGGCAACCAGCCCCAGTTGCACCACCGCCCCCATCGCCAACCCGATGCAGATTTTACAAAGTGAAAACGAACTGGTCATAATCCACCCCCCGGGATTTAAGCAACTCGACCAGGGTGGCCGTGCCGCGTGCCATACCGTCGCGGCGATTTTGCAGTTTGGCTTCTTCGGCGCATAATAGTTTGTAAAGGTCTGCGGCCGCATTTACAGCGTCACGGCGGGGCTTGCGACGGTTGGAATGATACCCGCGAATGGACCCATCAGGGTTAAATGTGGGTGTAACATTGGCCAGCACCCAATAATGATCGCCATTTAGCGCCCGGTTAATGACATAGGCGAAAATCTCGCGACCCTGGCCGATAATGTCCCACATCAGGGCGAAAACGCATCGTGGCATTTCAGGATGCCGAATGACACTGTGAGGCTGCCCCAGCAATGTCTTTTCGCTATAGCCCGACAATCGCAAAAAGACATCATTGGCATATGTAATCCGCCCCTTGGGGTCGGTTTTGCTCACGATGATTTCGTCATCATCAAAATGGCGCTCGACGCCGGTCAGGCGCAAATTTTCCTGCTTCATCAGAAACCCCCAATTTCCGACATGCAGGGCTCTTACGGCCCGCTCCCATGTCTGGCTTTACAGGCCACCCCTGCACAATCAGGACCAACCCCCATCGCATCGGGCACATTTCACCCAAACCCCATACGATGGTCTAATTCCTTGTATAGCTCTGCTTTTCGCTGGCGGGTTTGACCTAGCGCAAAAAAAGATCGCCTGTTTTGAATTTTGCCAACACCAAAACAACCTTACGCAAAAAATGCGCCGGAACTTTTGTTCCAGCGCATTTGTCATCGTGTTCGTCAATAAGGGTCGGCAACGTCATAGCCGTTTGCCACCGGTTGTTTGCATCCCCTTATTGCACAGGCGACCAATCCTGGTCTTCAATCAGTTCTGCCGTGGCAATTTCTTCCTGGGCGTTGTTCTGCCCCCGGAACCCTGTGGCGATCAAATAGGTTTCCGGGCTTTCGGCACGTGATGACGGCGGCTTGGCATGTTTGGAAATACGGAAATGCTGTTTAACCCGGTTCAAAAGGTCGGTTTCCGTGCCGCCTTTAAACACCTTGGCAATGAAAATGCCGTTCGGGGCCAAAACTTCTTCGGCAAACAGCAGCGCATGTTCAACCAGATCGATAATACGAATATGGTCGGTCTGGCGATGACCGGTGGTTTCGGGCGACATGTCTGAAATCACGGCATCAACCGGGCCTTGCAGGGCATGTTTAATCATGGCTGGCGCGGCCGGGTCCAGGAAATCGGCCTGCAAACAGGTGGCCCCTGGCACACCTTCCCATTCCAGAATATCAAGCCCCACAACCTGGCCACGGCCCTGTTTGGACCCTACCATGTCAACAGCCACCTGCGTCCAGCCGCCCGGGGCGGCCCCCAGGTCAACCACGCGCATACCCGACCGCAGCAAATCAAACTGGTTGTTAATTTCAATCAGCTTGAACGCCGCACGCGACCGGAAACCAAGACGCCTGGCTTCCTGCACATAGGGGTCGTTCAATTGCCGGTCGAGCCAGCGGGTTGACGAAATTTTACGGCCCTTGGCACTTTTGACCCGGGTCCGAAGTCCTCGGCGGGCACCGGTATCAATGGCGGCAATGGCCGAACCCTTGCGGCGGCGTCCGCCACCTTTTCCGCTGCGTTGATCGGTCATAAGAAAATCCTGAAATTGAAATACATAAAATTATGGAATAACCAGCCATCACATCAAAGGCCCTTCAGACCGATGCCGGTATTTTCGCCCCTGTATGACGGCGCGCTTCGCACGGGTCAATAGCATGACCATCTGCGCGCATCAAATCGACCAGAATGCCTTCACGCAAGCCCCGGTCCGCAACCTTCAATGTTGCCAGCGGCCAAATATCGCGAATGGCGGCAAAAATGGCGGCCCCGGCATCCATCAGTTCGGCCCGCTGGTTGCCAATGCACGGGTGCCCTTTGCGTTTGTCGGCTTCCATGCGCAACAAAAGTTCGGTAACCCGTTCGGCATCATCAAACCGCAAATCGGACCCGTCAACTTTATGGCGCTCATAACGTTCAAGCCCCAGGGCGATGCCACAAAACGTGGTGACGGTGCCCGACGTGCCAATCATTTGCACCTTGTTATCATCAAGAATATCGGAACAGCAATTGCGTGCGGCAAAATCTTCCAGCCGTTCGCGAATTTCGCTGCGCATGGCTTCAAACCGGTCCCGGCGGTTTTCCACCCCCGCATAACGTTCGGTCAGGCACAAAACGCCGCACGGCATGGATAAGGTTTCAACGCATTTGGTTTCGCCGGTTTGCGCCACCTTGATCCAGCAAATTTCGGTACTGCCACCGCCAATGTCAAAAACAATGGCATAGGGCCGTTCGTCTAACAGGGCCGAACAGGCCTGCAAGGCCAGGCGGCTTTCTTCTTCAGGGTTAATGATATCAAGCGAAATACCGGTTTCGTCGCGCACCTGGCGGACAAATTCATCGCGATTGTCTGCCGAACGGCAGGCTTCGGTCGCAACGGCGCGTAATTTTGCCCCCGGATACTTGCGCAATTTTTTGCCACAAATCCGCAAGGCTTCAATGGCCCGGTCCATGGCCCCGTGGCACAAATACCCCTTTTCGCGCACCCCTTCACCCAGACGCACAACGCGGGAAAACGCATCAACAACCTTAAAGCCGTTATGACAGGGGCGCGCCACCAAAAGGCGGCAATTGGAACTGCCCAGATCAACCGCACCATAAAGGGCAGGATGGCTGCTGAGATAGCGCGGGTTCAGCGAAGATGCATCGGCACTCACCGGCGATTTCAACACGACATCCTCGGACACAACATGCCCGGAATCAAGCCGAACAGGCCCGCCGGATGTGTTATGAGGAAAGCTGTGTGTCACCGTTGCATTGTCCTTTGCCAGTTGATATTCGCCTGCACGAACCCCGTCATTTTCTGCGATAACATTCCTTATACCATGAAACAACATGGTCAATTGGAAACAGTCTGAACACAAAAACGACGAATCGGTTACATTAGCTTAACGCGAAAGCAAAATAACGCAAATCCCCCATTCATTTTGTGGTTAAATCACAGCGCAATCTGCATCCGGCTTTATCGCCTTTTGTGACACTTCATATATGGTGCCTTTGTCGCTTTCGCATCCAAAAACGACAAATTTTCAAAAAAAGGCTTGCCAAAGCCAGGCCGGTTTTATAAACACCGCTCCACGCCAGAGCGCGTGACATAAAGTTCTGCTGGGGGATAGTTTAACGGTAGAACTACGGACTCTGACTCCGTCAGTCCTGGTTCGAATCCAGGTCCCCCAGCCACCTTATTTTTTAAATTTTTGCTCGAACTCTGGATTTGAGGTAATTGATCCTCAAACGCATGTTGCCGAAAAGCGCGCAAGAGTATCGTCAGGCAAGCCTCCAAATTCGCTTTAACGAAAAATTGCCATCGTGGGTTAGCGCACAGCAATCACAAATGCACCACCCCCAAGCATAAATGAACCACCCACATAACCTATCGCCTTACGTGCTCGCAGGTTTTGAAATTTGCGCCTGACAAAGGCAGCAAGCAACGCGTACCCTGTCAACACACCAAAAACGACCCCGCAAGACGTCGCCATCAAGGTTAGAAATTGCGGTAGCGGCGGAGCATTCGGGTCCATAAATTGCGCAAGAAAAGCGACATAGAACATAATCGCTTTTGGATTTAAAACCCCTGTCAAAAAGCCTGCCCGCCAACTCGCAGACCTTTGTGAAGATTTTTTGCCTTCGTCTGCGATCAAATCTTCAGCCTTGAGCTTCTTTGCTGCCGCAATCTGCGTCACCCCAAGCCAGAGCATGTAAGCCGCACCAGCCCATTTTATAATAACGAAAGCCTCGACAGAAGCGGCCAATATCAGCCCCAGCCCGGCATAGGCTGTCACCATCACAACAACGCCGCCCGCCACATCGCCAATCACACAAAACATTGCAGTCCGGAGACCACGCGACAAAGATTGGCCTATAACCATAAATACGCTGGGGCCAGGTATCAGTGAGATCACAGTATAAGCCGCAATATAAGCCAACCAGGTTTCCAAACTCACATGCACCATTTTTAATTCCATCATTCCGCCAATGCAGTGACCTTGGCCTTCTGTCGCTTGATCGCCAGCAATCCCGCCCCGATGATCAAAGCGAACCCCAGATACGTAAACAGACCTGGCCGTTCGCCAAACCAGACCACGCCCCACACGGTGCTAAACAGCAAGTAACTGTAGTCAAACGCGGCCACCGTTGCGGGTACCCCGCGTTGATAGGCAATTGCAGCGCCAACGCTTCCAATCAGGATCAGTCCGGCCAACATAGCAACTGTCATGATCAGGCTCAAATCCATTGCCTGCCAAGGTCCAAACAAGAACGCGCCTTCTTCGCCTGAAAACAGCCCGAGCCCAGCCCCAATAACAATGAAAGTAACGTTCAAAACAAGCGCCAGCACAATTGGATCATCATCCCTGCATTTTGCAGAGGTCAGCACCATCGCACAGGCATACAAAAAGGCAGCAAGAACCGGCAGTAATGCCGCAAAATCGAACCCCGAGGCATCAGGACGAATGACCAACATTACACCCAAAAAACCGCACGCGATTGCCAAACACGCCCGAGCGGACGGCAGCCGGTGCGCCAAAATGGCGGCAATCATCAAAATGAAGATTGGGCTGGTATAATAAGCCGCAGCAGCCAGTGATAACGGGACACGCGGCAGGCTGGCATAGTAGCTCAGCCACATAACCACCAGCAAAAGGCTGCGCAAGACCGACCAACCCGAAACACGCAACGGATGCGCACCTTTTCCTCTTTTAATCGCAATCAGCAGAAGCGGCGGAAGAGTTAACGTGGAGCGCAAGATGTACATCTGCCACAATGGCAGCGACAGGCTGGTGGCCTTGATAACGGCGTCCCCCAGCGATAACGCGAAAACGGATACGATGATCGCAAAGACAGCTTTTATTGTCTCACTTGATGAGGTCGCCGCCATATGGTCCGTATCCTTTCAGCGTTGGCTGGAACGATATCCAGTAAAACATGTCGATCGTTCTGATATAACTATCTTTCCGTAGTGATTTTCTAACCAAAACAGATTTACGACGTTATCATGCGAAACCCGACCTGAAGCAGCCCGGCTTACATTTTATCGCGCAGTAAATTCCGTCTCAAATATGCACGCCCATATGCACGATTACCCCCAACAATAATTTGCAAAGCCCTTGATGTTATCTGTAAATAGTTCAATCAATTGACCTTACAGGAGGCACAGCATGAGCCATTTCACCGGGGGCTGTTTGTGCGGCAAGGTTCGGCTGGTGGCATCCGGGCTTCCATACCGGGTCGGCCTTTGCCACTGCCTTGACTGCCGCAAATATCATGGTGCCCTTTTTCATGCATCGGCCATTTTCCCACAGGATGCCGTCACGGTCGATGGCGAGACACGGGACTATGCCGGGCGGTTTTTCTGCCCGCATTGCGGATCGTCGGTTTTTTCGCGCAGCGATGATGAAATCGAAGTCAATATCGGATCGCTTGATGACCCGGACCAACTCACCCCCACTTACGAGCTTTGGACCATCCGCCGCGAAACATGGTTGCCACCACTCCCGTTTGCCAAGCAATATGAACAAAACAGGGACGCTAAGGGTCGCCACGAAGAATAGACCTAGACCGTCAAATCCTGGGGCGAGACAACAAAAACTTCGGCACCGTCCAGACCTCTGACCGGGGTGCCAAATTTGCTGTGTCCGCGGTAAGAATGGTGCATATGGCCGTGCACAAACAGCTTCACCCCCATTTCCTGTCCCAGCCGATCAATTTCGACAGTGCCATATTCATGGCAGGATGGCGCTTCATGGCTGACAAGGACGTCGCATTTCTGGGCGGCTAACAGTGTGTGATCTTCGGGGAAGATTGTGTCGCGCTGGCGTAATGGCAACCCTTTGCGCCAACGCACATGCGGCCTGGTCACAGCCAGAAAATCTTCGCGGCAATTAAATACCGGTTTTTTACCCGAAATTGGATACCACACCCGGCCGCGATAAATTCCACCTAATCCGGCAACCAATAGCGTGCCATCCCGGCACGACATCGCGACCGAACGGTTGCACAGATTGCCTTCGGGGTAATCTTCAAACAGGAAATCGTACTGGGCGGCATCGGCGCAATCATGATTACCGGGAATCCACCAGCATTGCACCCCCTGACCGATCACTTTTGCCAGCACCTCGCGAAACGGGCGCTGCAAATCCAGATCCCCGACAATCACCACATGTTCTGGCTGATGCAGGGCAACAGCGTCAAACAGCGGATCAAAATTCTGGTGCGGATCACCATAAAACAGCACAGGCATCAGGTTCTCGTATATTGAGGCAAATTTCAATCAGCAAGCGATATGATGCTTTTATAACAGCACAGTCATACCACTGTGCGACAAAACCCCAAGGTGCAAATTCAACAATACAGATAAAGAGGCCGGTTTTCCCGCTACCGTATTGACAAGACGGGCTGGCTCGGGTACCTCACTGCGCACAGCGTGATATACGCTGCGACAAAAGTTCTGCTGGGGAATAGTTTAACGGTAGAACTACGGACTCTGACTCCGTCAGTCGTGGTTCGAATCCACGTTCCCCAGCCATCTTTTTAAACCGGGCTGAAAACATCCGTTTTAGCCGCGTTCGATAAATCAGCCGCCGACAGCACACCCTTGAACGCCATGGTCATGAATAATGGCATTTGGACCCAAACGGTCGCGTAACCGGGTTTGGCATATCAGCGGATGAAAATGTCGGGAACAACACCCCGACAATATCGTTAGCGACAGGCAATGTGAAGTTGCAACGAATGCAGAGAGTGCGAAAGCAAAGGAGCATACGATGCGAAACGACATGTATCGATCCCGAAAAGACACCACCCCCAAAATCACCGCGCGAAAAGACCCTGTGATCTGGTCAAAACCGGGCAGCAGTGGCGTTCTTAGTCGTGCGCAGGAAGATTTTTATGAGCAAAACGGATTTTTGTTCATCGAAAATGTTTTTAGCGCCGATGAAATTGCCACACTGCGCGAACAGGCAGAAACCCTGCGCAAAGATGGCGAAACTCAGGATGACGTGATCGTGGAAGCATCAAGCAACGCGGTACGCAGCGTGTTTCGCATTCACGAAAAGAACCAGACCTATCTGGATCTCATGGCCGATGACCGGCTTGCCGCCATTGCGGAACATATTCTTGACGACGACGTCTACATTCATCAATCCCGGGTGAATTTCAAACCAGCCTTTAAAGGCAAGGAATTTTACTGGCATTCGGATTTTGAAACCTGGCACACCGAAGACGGCATGCCACGCATGCGTGCCCTTTCCATGTCGATTACCCTGTCGGAAAACACGCCCTATAACGGGCCGCTTATGCTTGTGCCCGGCTCCCACAGGAAATTCATTTCCTGTGTCGGCGAAACGCCGGACGACAATTACAAAAACTCGTTAAAAGCACAGGAATATGGCACGCCTGGCCCGGAAAACCTGACCGCACTCATCCAGACACACGGATTGGTCGCACCAGTCGGCCCGGCGGGATCTGTCCTGATTTTTGATTGCAATACCCTGCATGGGTCGGGCAACAACATTACTCCCTTCCCCCGGTCCAATGCCTTTTTTGTTTATAACAGCATGAAAAACAGGGTTGTCGCCCCATTTGCGGCCAAATCCCCCCGACCGGACTTTTTGGCAAGCCGAGACAATATCCGCCCGATCCGCATCCGCCAGCGCAACACCATGCCGCCCGGCCATTTGCGGGCGGCGGAATAAGGCACCACAGATACCCCGAAAAAGACAGAGCGCAAAAGTGCGACAGCATATACCAAAGGCGCGGCGGCATTCCGGCGCGCCTGTTTTATGCACGTGGTTCAAACATCGTGAAATTTAAAGCACAGCCTTAAATGTTTGGTCCCTGCATTTGATGGTACGTTATTTAGCCATCAATGGAAGGATGCATTA
>TARA_R110002033_G_scaffold6031_1_pt1 | contig 24879 bp, 27 predicted proteins | sample TARA_R110002033 | Tara Oceans TARA_R110002033 (sample SAMEA4397051) | marine metagenome | biome: Polar Biome; feature: [SRF] surface water layer (ENVO:00010504); material: water (ENVO:00002006), including particulate matter (ENVO:01000060) such as... | depth 5 m
CATTTCCTTTTACAAAACGACTGATGGCCATCTTGCTCGCGAAAAAGGTGGTGTTGATGGCAATCGTATTGCAAACGATCCTGCGTTTCAGAGAACGCGCGAAAATGGCTCTGAATTTGGGCGCGCTGGTAAAGGTGGTAAGCTCTTACGAAATGCTATTCGTATTCTTTTGCAAAATGCAAAGGATAAACGCGTGGTATCTCGATTAACTAAAACTTTGGTTGCTATCACTAAAACTGATACGACCAACGAAAGAGGTTTGAGAACCTTACAAGGTGGTGATTTAAGCTTGTTAAATAGCTTTGAATTCAATTTGGGTGGAAAGTTAGGTACAACGCTTTTTGCTCCGTTTACGAATGCCTTTGACCGTGTTTCTGGTGATGCTACGGTTAACCTTGATGTGTTTTCTCCAACCGTTAGAATTGCAGCTCCAACTGGAACAACCCATTTTAAGGTGGTAATGGGTGCTTCTGAATTGGATTTTGAGAACGAATCCTCAACTTTTGAAAATGATGAGACTGCTATTCTGCCTTACACTGCTGCCGATACTGCTGCTATTGCCTTAACAGCTTCTTTGACTGCTAACTCAACGCTTCCTGTTGTTCAGGTGCTTGGTATTGAGTTTTACCAAGAGGTAAACGGACAAATGTATGAGCTTAAGAATGGTGCTTACAACGCTTTAGCAATTGTTATTGTAGATACGCCGTAAGTATGGAATTAGTGCTGCATAGAGCCTATTTTGAAGAGGGCACCAATGGTGCTCTCTTTAATTCTGGTAATTTTCTTTGTCATACCATCGAATTGCCTTGGAACGATAACAAGCGAAACATTTCCTGTATTCCTGAAGGTGTTTATGAAGTTGAACCTCGATTTTCCAAACGTTTTCAACATCATTTGATTTTGAAGGATGTAAAAGGTAGAAGTTTTATTCTCTTTCATCCTGCAAATGATGCCTTAAAAGAGCTTCAAGGTTGTATTGCTCCAGTAACCTATTTGAGCGGAATTGGTAGAGGTGTTTACTCAAGGGATGCTATGCAAAAACTGTTGTCTTTGGTGCACCAAGCTAAAGACCGAAAAGAAACCATTTTATTAATTATTAAATCACAGAATTATGAACATTGTAGAACGCTATAAAAAACCAACACCCAAATTTTTCAAGACTTTACGGAATATTGGTATCGCTTTGGCTACTGCAGGTGGTGCTATTATAGCCGCACCGATTAGTATGCCTGCTATTGTGGTTACTATTGCCACTTATATGACCGTTGCCGGAACTGTGGCCACCGCAGTAAGTCAAGCGGTTGTCACTGATGATGAAAACACAGAAACTGATGAGGCTGACGATGGACTATAACACTAAATCTGCCATTATTGGTGGTACTTTCTTTTCATCAATCGTTAATATTGGTGTTGAGGATTTGATTACTACCATTGTTTTGGCATTTGTCGGGGCTTTAGTCAGTTTTATTGCCTCAATCTTATTCAAATCTATTATTAAGTTTCTTAATAAACTTAAAATGTAAATATAAGCCCAGTATCCTTCTGGGCTTTTTTATACCAAACCTTTTCAGTCAATTATAAAATTAGTCTTCCTTATTTATATGCAAAAGCATATAATTACATCTTTTTCATTAAAATTATATGTAAAAGCATATAATTGCGTATATTTGTTTAAAATTATATGCAAAAGCATATAGTTTAAATATTGATATGAAATGAAACCATTAGCAGAATTTGTTAAAGAACGAAGAAAAGAAGTTGGGCTTACACAAGAAGAATTTGCCGACAGAGCTGGTGTTGCTTTAACAGTAGTACGAAAAATAGAACAAGGTAAAACCAAGCTTAATATGGAAAAGGTTAATCTTGTCCTTGCTATGTTTGGTCATGAACTAGCCCCTGTAAACAGTAAAGCATTAAACGATGAGACAAGGTAATGTATATTATAAAGATTATTTAGCAGGAACTATTACCGAAACTGACGAAGGTGATTATGTTTTTCAATATGATAAGTCTTATATAGAATCTCATCCTTCTGAATTTATAACATTTACCATGCCTGTTAGGAATGAAGCTTATACAGATAATAAACTATTTCCTTTTTTTGAAGGTTTGATCCCTGAAGGTTGGTTACTGGATATTGCATCCAAAAACTGGAAAATAAACCGAAATGATCGTATGGGATTATTGTTAGCCTGTTGCCAGAATTGTATTGGGGCAGTAAGCGTTGTACCTAAAACTGATGACAATGAAAGCCCATAATGGGCATTAAGTTATGAGTTGATTATTACCTTTCTAAATAATTAAATATTGACCATGTGGCTAACGAAATTTTAAATAGATGAAGCGAAAATGTTTATATTGTTATGAGCCTCTTGAAAACGACACTGATTTTCATGAAAAGTGTTCTATGGAATTCTTTGGTACTACAACACCCCCAATAATCCCATACACTATAGACCAAATGGCAGAATTGGCAAAGAGTGTTGTTGAGCGCAGTGTTGCTGTACCAGGTGTGCAACCTAAATTATCAATGTCCTTGGTAAAAGAAACGCAAGAACAAGCCGACACACGGTTAACTGTTGTTGGTGCACTTGGTGGCCAGTATATATTTAAACCACCATCCCATCAATTTTCGGAAATGCCAGAGAACGAACATTTGACTATGCGGATTGCGGAAGCTTTTGGCATACGAGTTGTTCCATCAAGTTTGATAAAATTGTCTTCGGGTGAATTGTCTTATGTTACCAAACGTATCGATAGGACTGAAAAAGGAAAGAAAATCCATATGTTGGATATGTTTCAAATAACGGAAGCTTTTGATAAGTACAAAAGCTCTATGGAAAAAGTTGGCAAAGCTCTGGACAGTTATTCCAATAACACCTTGCTTGATAAAATCTTCTATTTTGAAATGGCAATCTTTAGTTTTCTAACAGGAAACAACGACATGCATTTGAAAAACTTTTCAATGATAGAAAGTCCTTCAGGTTGGGGATTGGCTCCTGCTTACGATTTGTTAAACGTGTCTATTGTTCTTCCTGAAGATACCGAAGAATTAGCACTCACCCTTGAAGGGAAAAAGCGAAAACTTAAAAAAGCCCATTTTGAGCATTTAGGTCAAGGACTTGGATTAACTGATAGACAAATACAAGGTGTTTTTAAACGCATGTTCAAAAATAAATCTAAAGCTATAAAATGGATTGATAATTCCTTTTTATCGGATGATATGAAAACTGCTTACAAGGATATTTTAGAAACAAGATATGAACGACTTACTTAACGGGGCAAAGTGTCGTAGGCGGAAGTGATTATTGATGTTGAGCGGTTAAAAAGATAAATAAAGGGCATTTTCTAAAAATGCTCTTTTTTTATGCGCGGTGTTGAGGTGGGTAAATGGAAAGAGCGATTCCCTGATAAGGGATTGAGCGAATGAAATGCATCCTACCGCAGACACAAGGCAAAACATTGATAATTGCTGTAACCTACACCGTTGAAATGGGTGGTGGGGAAAAGATGGAAAAATTGTGTGTTCTAAACTTCGATGTTAGTTCGTAATTGGCGGCTGGTGAGCGGATATTTTACATAATGGCGTTATAGTACAGAAAGTGAATGAATGCTACTATAACTACCTGTTATGTAAACATAGCTTTGGGTAGTTTTTGGTGTGAGCGTTGGAAACAGCTCTTTGATTTTTTGTTGTACCTAATTCTGCAAATAATTCATTTAAACAAAACAAGCAATGTGCTGTGTGAGGGTTAGCTACCAAAAACTACAAGAGCGTTGGCGCGCCCCTCGACTTCGCTCGGGATAAACTCCACAAACTAAAAGACAGAGGATTTTGAGCTTTCGACAGGCTCAAGTCAGGACAAGCGAAAAAACTGGGTTTTGGTTTGTGGGGAATCCTATTCTGTTTTAATAAGTCTTCTCCAAAGAAAAGGGAATGGTAAATCTCTGTAGTGTAAACTAGATATTGATAAAATAAAATCGAAACCAAACTTAACAACAGTAAATTCTTTTTCTACTGAAAACAACTCTAACTCTTCTCTAATCTCTTTTTTGTAGTCTTCAATTGAATCATAAAGTATTATTGAATGCTTTACTTTTCCCGATTTTAAACTGTAACCCTTATCTAAATAAATTTCTTCAGTTTCTTTTTTAGGAAACCAGATTTGAAGGTTAAGCTTATTATCAAATAACTCTAAAATTTTATGTAAATCGTCATAAGCTTCTTTAGAATTTAATATTACTGACCAATCTGCTAAAAATGTAAGCAGCATCGACGATTTTTCTTTTTGTTCTTTTATGCCAAGATAATAATCAACCAAATTTTCATAATTACTGTAAAATAATGGGAAAAAATCTTTAAGTATTTTAGCATCATGAATACCAACAATTAGCATTCTCAACCATTTTGTACAGTCCTCTTTAAATCCAGATAAATATAAAAATCTCATAGCTGGCTCTATATCTATGATGTGTTCATCGTAAAAAGGATAGTGAGATGGTGGGTTAGCCTTTAGAAAAGAGACTAGCGCTTTACCGATGGTTATTACTGAATCTTCGTATATTTTTGCCTGACTTCTATCTTCTAAATTGAAATGATATAGATAATGCTTTATTTCAGTTAAACCGATAATTCCTAAAAGACCGATTTCTTGCCAAACTGTTAAACCGTACTCAATTTGATTTTTTGAATAACGTTGAATACTATGTTCAATGTAATAATGATCATTTACTTTATTAAAGTAAGTTATTCCTATTTTTCTCCTTAAGACATGAATATTATAAAATTCAATTTGAATATATTTTTTATTAAAATGATTTTGGCCGTTTAACCAATCAAATGATTTTATTAAAGTTTTATCAGCAGCATATAAAGCTGACTTAATGTAACCACTATCTTCAGACCATTTAAAAACAATATTTAAGCATATCTGTAACAGTTTTAATCTCTTTAAAAGTGGTTTCTTTGTCTTTATCGGTTTATTTAGAATTATATCTACTAATTTGAAGTAGTGATTCAAATTATAATCCTTAAGCTCTAAAAATGCTAATGTTTTTTTTAACAACAATCTCATATCAGCATTAAAAAGTCTTTCTGATAACAAATTTTCAGAAACCATTTTAGAAATGTCGTCAATACCCCAAAATTGGTACTCTATTTTTTTAGCTCTATAAGTTTCGGTATGTTGTGCCCAACTTGTTTGTACAGTTTGTTCTAGCTCACCGTTTGTTGCGATTACTATTTTCTTGGGAAGTTTTTTTTGACTTCTAGTAAGTGATATATTAATATAAGTTTCTCTTATATCATTTAAAGATTGGCGTACACTCGTTGGACCAGTATCCCAAATTTGCCTGGTAATATTTCCTTGCTTTACTGTGATTAAAAATAATTTTTCCTTTCCATCTACATCTTTACCTATTGCAGCTATATCTACACCATATTGTCTCCCTTTTTGAGGTTTAGAAATAGGTGTTATCCCTTTACTAATTAAAACATCAATAAGTAAAGCATCAAGTTCACCATCTTCTTTAAGAAGTGCTATATACTCACTAGTTAGGAAGTTCATTTCTCTTCATATTTTGCCACATTATTCTTGATTTGATTTGACCTATTTCATCAATGTATTGGATTCTTGGAACCTCAACACTAGTTCTAAAATTTTGCATTTCACTTTCTTCTGTATACTTGCCATCATATTTTGAAAAGAAAGATTTACCTGCCTTCAAACTAATTTTGGTTGCAAAATCTAAAAATGAGTTTCTCTTATTTTCTGTTGCATCCATAAGCTCTTGCATTTGCTTATTTTGCTGCTTTAAAAAATAAGTCATTCTCTTGTCGGAAGGCTCAAATTCATTTACCACTTCCAAGTCGGTTACTTGTTCATAATATCGTTCCGATACTTCAATTATTTGATCTATTATTGAAGTTATTATTGGGTTAGCTTTTTTTCTTTTTTCCTTTAAAATATCAGTAACAGAATAGTAGTTAATTATTAAATATTTAGCATAAAGTGTTGCTATATGATTTCTAATACGCTCACTATTAAAATGTACCTCTAAAATATTATAGAGCATTTCTGAAGCGTATTTACGGTCTAATATGTAACCAACAATCATAAAGACAACATAAAGAGCATCCGTCTCGGTAAGCTTTTCTAATTTATCTTTTGGAAGACCAACAGCATCCACATAATTATTTAAATCACTAATGACAAATTGTAAAGCAACTTTGTAAGTATTGTTATCTGAATTTAACCATTCTAAAAAAAGACTTTCAATGGTATGAGGGTTTGACACATACAAATCTTCAATTATTTCTTTTAAAACAGTTATTTTTTTAAGATTACCTTTATTATTTAAAATCCATAGATTAACAAATTCAGTAACTAACTCTGGCCGTTCTTGTATAATATCTTTCAATCTAAAGTTGATTGTGTTGTAAATACCTATGTATTTTGAATCAGTATGTGTTAATAATTTTAAACAAGCTTTAAAATGCACTGGATCTTCATCAAAATTAAATTCAGTATTGATTGATCTAGCCACCTCGCTTTGCACCTCTACTTTTTTGGTATTTAGTAACTGAACAACTATTTTTTTTGCATCATTTATACTATTTAAATGTTTATTGTAAAATCTAGTTATGATACCCAAATCATCTACATTTCCTTTTTCAACGGTCTGAATGATATTCTGACTAACTTCATTTATGAATTTTAATTCTTCTTGCTTATTGCTAATAACTACTTGATATGCTGCATTAACTCCGCTATTTATTTTAGCTTCTTCCTCACTTCTAATAAGTGTGAGGATTTTATCTTTATAGGTATATTTAGATTTACTCTGTGACAGCCCACCTAACAAAGAAGAAATGAAGTTTAGATATTCATTATTATTTTTTTCTTCTATAAGTTCAATAATTTGAATAGCTTCTGATGGTTTTTCTACTGCAAGTTTTCTTAAACCCTGATATATTGCATATCCTGCTCCATCATTTTTAATCTTTTTGAAGATAATTGGTAGTGAATTGACAAAGTATTCTTTATCATTAATTTTTATATCCTTACAAAATTCATGGAAGTCTTGCCAAAATTCAAAGTAATCAGGGTTCTCATTTAAGCGTTCTAAAAACGATTTATCACTTATACTCATATCAAACTCTTATTCTTCTTTAAACTTTAACAAACTCAAATTTATGATATTTACTTGTTGTGAAATTGCATCACGATTCTTTGTTTTCAATTCATGATTAACTTCTGTCAATAATTCTTTGTCTGGTATATTTACTAAAAGTATAGGTTTTATTGGTTGTCCTTTAAACTCTTCAAGTTCTAATAGCCTTGTTATATCTTTGACCAATTTCCCAAAATGTTTCCGGATTTTACTTTTTAATTTAGCCTTTGAGGTGTTAATCTTATACATTTTTGCTTCAATTATATAGGTTAATTCATCTGTTTTAAACATACAATCAATCTCTATATTTTTTAAGAATGTTGGATTCAATTGGTATTTCATAGCATGTGCATCTAATTTATTACTTAAAGCATTTAACAATAAGCCATCTTTTTCTTTAACTATATTATAAATATCTTCATGTAATTCATAAGGCACAAAATATGTAAGTTCTCTTGAACAAACTGGACATTTAAGGCTCTTTAATTTCTTTGGGTTTAAACGTAATTGAAAAACACCTCTGTATGTCAATGGATCACAATGCGTACATTCCATAAAGGCATCATCAGCATTAGGCACTAATATTTTAGCGTCATACAATTTACCAAATAGCTCTACTCTTGAAGTAAAATTGTCTTCGCTATTTAATGTATTTACAAGTATCTGGTTTGTATTATATAAATTTTTATACGAACTGTTTACATAGTATTCTTTAATAAATTTTATGCCTTCAAAAAATGTGCTAATTGTTTTTTCATTTATCAATTCATTTCCTTTTGATGGGATTAACATTTTTTCAAAACTTGTTTCAATTTCCTTGAACGTATTGAGGTGTTTACCGATAAAACCATATTGCTGTAGTAACTTTACTATATTATCTTCACGTGAATCTTCGTTAATTATGATTTTAACAACTTTCATAAAAAGTTTCCATCCTTTTTTTTCTACATCATCTGATAATTTATCCAAAGATTTTTTGAAACGACTATCAAAGAACTGCTCCAAAATTGGTTTGAAGTATTCAATTTTATCTCCTATAGAATTATCTAAATCAATATTATATATTTCACTTCTTGACTTAACTGTCTCCATAACCTCATCACTTCCTTCTTGAACATTAGAAATGATTATCCTATTTGTAGAATATGAAAACGTATTTTTTCCGGAACCAAAGGTCTTCGTCTCTAACAGTTCTTCTTTTGATAACAGAAATAGGTTTTGGCATGACTGGTTATGCCAAAAGTGATGATAAAACTTCTTTTTTATAGTACTCATTTATTATGATAGTGTTTGTTCTAATCTATTTTTCCATTTTTCCCAATTGGGCATCTTTTGAGACAATAGCTCATAGAATTTTTTGTTATGATTGAATTGAATCAAATGACATATTTCATGAACCAAAACATATTCGATACACTTTGCTGGGGCTTTAATAATTTCTGGATTGATTATTATTTTTCCATTTTTTTGACAGCTTCCCCAACGTTTGGCCATTCTTCTAATCTCAAGGTTTGGTTTTTCTAGATTAAACTCCTTAAACTTTACAAAAACCTCATCAACGAGATCATAAAATTTCTTTTCTGCATGCTGGTAATACCATTTTGCAAGCAGGTTTTTTGTTATTTGTTGTGAATTTTCGCCTTCAAACTCCACATTAAAACACCCGCCTTTAAGTTTTACTTTATTTTCTGTTCCTGGTCTTATTTTTAATATGTAGCCATTGCCTAAATAATAATGCGTCTCACCGGATACATACTCACGTTCTGGGGTTTTGGGAAGAAATTGTTCGAAATAGTTTTGTTGTTTTACAATCCATTTTGATTTAGTAAGCACCACCTTTTTTATATCCTTTAAACTGGATTTTAAAGGTGCCAATACTTTAATTGAATTGTCTGGATGCACTTCAATAGCAAGCGATTTTCTTTCAGATTGTTTTAATTCGAAAAACAATTCTTTTGTACCGTAATTAATTGAATGCATTAATAATTGTTTTTGGCCACTTTTAAACATTTCTCCAAAATACTGTCGATTTCATCGAAGGTAATTTCTAAACCTAAATCTTTACGATGGCTTATTAAATAATCCTCTATATCATTTTCCATTTGCCTTTGTACATCGAGGTTTCGTTTCCAATCCCTAATCGTTAATCCCTCAACAATTTTTGAAATTGAAACCGATGCATTCGCCAGATCATCTGCTATACCCTTTATCACGTTTTCGCCATGTTTATTAGATAATACATCGCTTAATGCTCCATAAAAAGCTCTTGCTTCTGGCTTGTGCAATAATAATTCTGGAATTCCTTCTTGATAGCCTTGATTAAGGTCTGTTCTGGCCTTTAGAATCGTTTCTAGATATTTTGCTTCATCAATTCTACCTTCATTAAAATCTCTTATTGTCTTTTCGATTAGGTCTGAAAATTTTTTATAAAACGCTTCATCCTTTTCCATGTTTTGGGTTATCACTTTTTTCATTTGGTGGGCAATGAAATCTGCTTTTGAAGCAGGTGATTTTCCATATGTCTCTAAAGCCTCTTCTACTTGTTGTTTATCAAAAATATTGAGGTCAGATGTTAACACCTCCACATTATCAGCGTCGATATAGGTATCCAACAACTTTTTTATTCTTGGTTCATACTCTTTGTATGATATGGTTTCGGCATACCTGAATTGTACTGACACCCGTAAACTTTGGTATTTTTTTAATTCGCTTTTATAGAAGCCTATTTGCTGCTCTGTAAACTCTATATAAAATTCATCTGAAGCTAGAGCTGTCTGCAATATTTTTGCAAAATCTGACAGCTTATCGTAAAACTCGTCACGTAAATCCTTTTCTGCCAGATGGCGTTCTAGTGCTTCAATGTCACTTTTATTATAAACCCCTTTGAAAACATCTGTAACTTCTGCATGTTTTACAGGTACTTTACGAATTTCATCTTTGATGTCAATCAGCGCGTTTGTTAAGTCGTCTTCATCAAAATCTTCTAATGCGCTATATTCTGTTAGTGCTTCATCTAACTTACCCAGAATCCCTACATAATCTATGATATGACCATGTTCTTTACCTTGAAACAATCTATTTACCCTTGCTATTGCTTGTAATAAGTTGTGTGCCACTAAAGGTCTTGCTAAATAAAGGATTGTATTTCTTGGTGCATCAAAACCTGTTAATAGCTTTTTTACCACTATTATTAATTCTACTTCTTGAGAGGCCTCCTTAAATTTTGTAATCACCTCATTTTCGTAAGCCTCTTGATTACCATATTTTTTCATTAATTGATCCCAGTAGTTTCTAGATTCGTTACTACTCTCTGACCACACATCATCATTATCTTGTCTGCTATCTGGTGGTGTAAATACAACCCTGGTATTTATTTTTAATGTTGGGTCTAATTGCGCTTCGAAATACTTTTGATACTTAATAGCTGTATCTATTTTAGGCACTGCCAATTGCGCTTTAAAACCATGGCCTTGCCAATTTTGGGTATAGTGCTTTGAAATGTCGTAAGCAATTTCGTTTACGACATGTTCAGACTCAAAAATTTTACTGATGGAAGAGAATTTCTTTTTTAAATCTTTTTGTGCTTCTTCACTTAAATTTTCAGATAGTCTTTCAAAACCTTTATCTATCTGTGCTTTATTAATAGTTAGTTTTGCTGAACGCCCTTCATACAACAAGGGTAATACCGCTCCGTCTTTAACCGCTTGGTCTATGGTGTATTTATGAATGAACCCACCAAATTTTCTTGAGGTATTCTTTTCTGATTTCATTAATGGTGTACCGGTAAAACCAATGTAGGACGCATTAGGCAATAATCGTTTCATTTGTGCATGTGCTGTACCGTACTGACTACGGTGACTTTCGTCTACCAACACAAATACATTTTGAGATTCATCCTTAAAGGTTACCCTGTTGGATGCAATATTGAACTTATCGATAATCGTCGTTATGATTTCGCTACTTTTATCTTTTAACAGTTCTATAAGATTACTTCCACTAGTTGCTTTTTTAACGCTTTTACCGCAATTCACGAAGGTTTTAAATATCTGTTTATCTAAACTTATACGGTCTGTTACAATAATAACCCTTGGGTTTTCAATAGACCCTTCTAGTGCTAATGCTTTTGATAGCATGACCATGGTTAATGATTTACCACTACCCGTAGTGTGCCATATAACACCGCCTTTTCTGTTCCCTTCTTTATTGCGTTGCTTTACCCTATTAATCGTCTCTTGGACCGCAAAGTATTGTTGGTATCGGCATATTTTTTTATCCGGACCATCAAATACCACATACTTGTAAACCATATCCAATAATCGATGTGGCTTGCACAACGCATATAAGGCTTTGTCTTGCTCTGTAACCAGTCTATCTTCTAACTGCGTATTATTAGTGGTACGTTTTAATAATTTTTGAATGTCATTTTCTACGTCTTCTTTCCAAACTGCCCAAAATTTTGCATCGGTACCCGTTACGGCATATTTAGCAGCATTGGGCTGTACCGCCATTAGAATTTGTGCATAGTGGAAAAGTTTTGGGATGGCATCGTCTTTTTGATTTCCTATGTTTTGGGAAATGGCTTCTTCAAGCGATAAGTTTTTATCTCTTCGCTTATTTTCTATAACCACAAAAGGAATGCCGTTAACAAATAACACAATGTCTGGACGACGTTTGCCTTTTAGACCCTCTACCACATACTCATCCGTAACATGAAACACATTGTTTTCTGGATTTTGCCAGTCGATGTATTTTAGGGTATAGCCTTTACGGTCGCCTTTTACTGTTTCATTAAAGCTTTTGCCTAGCGTTAGTAAATCGTACACATGTTCATTAGTGCGAATTACGCCTTCAATAGGTACACTTTTTAAAGCATTGATAGCACTTTGTATGTTACCCTCTGAAAACTTATAGGTTTCTCCTTTATATTCGAAATGGTTAATGACCTTTAGCTGTTCTTCAAGAATATCATCTAGAATCACATTAGACAACAATTCACCTCTTGCCTGAAGTGCTTGTTCTGGCGACATGTATTGCCAATTGAGTTTTTGCAGCAACTTTAATGCTGGTAATTGTGAATCTTGAAACTCGTTATAATTTACTGTCATCCTTTCATTCATTTATTTTCCTTTTTGGGGAATTTTGTTGGTTTTTGGGGAATTGATTTTGTTATGAGCGCTATTACTTGCTTCTTTAAAACCTCTAAAAACCCCTATAAAACCCACAAAACCTCTTTTACTATTAGTTGCACCATTTACAAGACCTTTAACTCTAGCATTCCTTTTTAGGGAAACTTTATTCGTTTTTGGGGAATTGATTTGTGCCTTTGTTTTCTCTATTTTGGTATGTTTATTGCTATATATATTATGTAAATCGAAAAAAAGGTTTATATTTGTACTATCATTTCCCAAAGGGAAAAGGATCTGGTTGACCGCAATACCGTAATTTGCGGTTTTTTTATGCCTGATTTTTAAGGTATGCATCATATTTCTTTTGATAATAGTTTCTGTTGTAGTTATCATCGATGTAAAAGCTTGTTATGATGATATAATCTGGTGTAACTTCTTCCATTATCACCAGAAAGTCTTCCGCTTTATACCAATAATAATCCCTAACTGCGCCATTGCCTTCTGTATGTTCAAAATATAGTACTTCTTCTTCGTCACGGTTTTCTAAAATGCACTTAATCCAGTGTATTCTGTTTGCTCTATTTCTATCAAAAACCCTATGACCGCTTTTACTTTTTCGTGTAATGAGATGCACAAAGGTCTCTGGATATTCTTCATAGCCCTCAACCTTGGAATTGTGCAAAATTACCTTAACGTTTAAGCCATTTACTGTAAATGGATTATTTACAAAATCATCCTCAAACGCTTCACATAATTCTTCCAGTTCATCATCGGTAGGTTCAATGCCTAAACCTACAATCAATTCATCTAGTTCATCCAACTCCATTTATTCACTTTTTTTGGGTTGATGATCGAAGATGTTGAACTTGGTTTCCCATGGTACTGTACCTTCATCCAATGAAAACCCTGAAGCTTCTTCTAAATATTCTATAAACTCCAATCTGCCCGCATGATTTAATTCTGGGTTGGATTTCATTCTTGTTTTATAGGTTATAGCACCTATAAAGAAGTCTGCCAACTGAATAAATACATTATCATGGGATCTAATGTGTTGTAAATGCGTAAAAGGCGATACTCCTTGATAGTACCGGGTAAAAACATCATGGATTTTATTTAGTTTTTCTTTACCACGTGTGTCTTTTATATCCAGATATACTCTATACTCTTCATCAGAAGGGTTTGTTTTTAGTAAAAAATAAATGAGTTTGTAATAAAAATTATCATGCGACCCACTGTTGAAATCATCATGGTTAAGGCGGTCTTTATATTTTACCAAAATACACCTAAACTCCAATGGACTATTGAAAAAGAAGTCTACCAATGCTTTATAGAACGGCAATCTGCTATTAGAAAACTTATTCCATTTAAGCTCCATTGGTGTATGGTGTTCCAATTTTAAAGCTTCAAAACGCTCCTTTAATTGCGTATATTGATTTTGCGGTACTTTTATATACCCAATACACATGACAGGAATGTTATCGTGTTCTAAATGGCAACTTTCGTCTATAAATATATTTTGCATGCTCTTTAATTTACGTCCCTAGTTTTTGAAATTCTACCCTTGAACCATCCCCAAATTCTAAAATCATTAGGTTATTGGTGAAATGCCAAATTTTTAGATTTTGATAGGTTAGGTTTTCTTCTGTTGATATTAAATGATGTATATTAATATCTGAAATCTGGTCTGGATAATTTATGATTTCTGGAACACCATGCCACTCATAAATAATTTCAGAGCCCTCATCTGTCCATCTAAACACTGTAAACATAGAAATACCTGTATGGTGCTGTTCATCATAAACCCTAACATTAAAGTCTGTAATTACACCATTATGCTCGTGCCTCCAAATACCATATAACTGTTCTAAATGTATATTCATTAGTTTTTATCTTTTGGTGGATTAGGGTCATTGCCATGACTGTCTGGGTTTTGAATACGTCCATCTTTTCTATGCGGTATGAGTTCTGAACCTTCAGACCTACTTTTTTGACGGCTCCAGTCCATTGCTTCTTTTTTAGTTTCAAAATGTTTTGAGGCGCGTTGTGCCTTTTCTCTTTTTGAGTCCCAACCACCATCTGGGTTAGGTACTACGTGTCTTTCTTTTCTTGGCATTGTTTTAATTTTAGTTTAACAAACTTTTTATATCTATTTCGCTATCCCATTCGTCATCTACGTATATTGGAAATTTTAATACAATGTTATCTGAATGCTCCCGTTTAATAGTGCATTTTAAATAGTGATTGCCATGATAGCCTGCATGTGCAATACAATGGGTTTGGTTTACAAATTTTCTTTCAAAATCATGATGTTCATCTTTGGCCTCTTTAGCCTCTAAACCATAATTATAGGCCTCCCAAATTATTGTTTCGTAGTACTTTCGATGATATGATGAGTTATTATACATCAATTCATACTTAATCAACCTTCCTTTAAGAATTGCATAATTATTCTCGAAGTATAACGAGCTATTGTATTCCTTTTCTGGTTGATAAACCATTGCTTTTAAAGTGAATGGATTATCGAATATTTCAAGTTTACCGCTACCATTTTGTTTATAAAATGAAAAACTATTCAAATACTTTTTCCAGTTAAAATCGAATTGACGGTAATTAAAGTCTTGTGATTGAATAATGTAGCGGTCATCTACATACTCACCATTCTTTATAACCCGAGGTGTAGAAATGTACTCCTCTTTCATTTCAATAGCATCTACCAAATTTTTACCAATTCTAATAGAATTTACGGATGCTTTGTGTTGTAATTTTGCAGCTAGGTCTGTATGTAAGCTCGTTGTTGTTAATTCATTACAATTAGCAATACCATAGTGTGACCACATTACCTCTTCATCCGAGCCATAATCAATACCTACTCTTATTTTAATTGGGTCTAACCCATAACTAACAAATGCAGACGATAAATCTTCTGAAACAGCTTGACACAAAACGCTTGCTGCATTTAACGCATTAATTATACTATCACTTGGGTTTGAATCTTTTCTAACAAATTGCACGAATGCTGCATCTCCTTGCAATCTATGGACATGACCACCAAAATGACTTACAACATTTATACAAAGCGTTAACAAAGTATCTTTTATCAACCGAACTTCTTCAAGCGAATATTTTAAAGCCAAACGGGTTGAACCCTTAATATCAATAAACATTGACACACAATGATGCTTCAGCATTTGGTTTTCTTCTAAATATTCAAAATCTGGATGATTACCTATTGTAACTTTATCAAATGAATATTTATTAGGACCAAAATATTTTTGCAACTGATTAGAATCAAAATCTAATATTGTTTTTGAATTTGGCTCTATGGTAGTTGGTACTGATGAAAACGTTTTTGTGCTTTCATTTAACAATGCATATGGCGAACTCCAACCTTTTTGAAGAGATTGACCTGACCTACTCAATACGCTTTCTAAACCTGATTTATAATTTTTAAATAAACTCATACTACCTTGATTATTATAATTAGCAAAAGCAGAACCAATTGCACAAACACCAATCTGATTGCCCAACTAATTCTGAAATATTTGGTTTTTAAACCTTTAGATATTGCATAGATTTGTTTAGCCATATCTTTACATGCTTTTTTATCTTTTTGGTTCTTATATTGCTTTAGGAAGTTGTCTTCTTCCATATCTGCAATTGAATTAAAAAAGACCAACGAATGGTATTTTTTACTACTTGAATTGTTTGTTTTTAAAAATGGAAATACCGCCGCAATTGTAAAGGCAATACTTACCAAACCCACAATTAAAATTGTTACCAATAACCCAATTGTCCAATTTTTGGCATCTGAATTATTAAATTCTACAATCGTTTTAAAGCTGGTTACAATAAAACCAAACAAAAAGGCGCTAAATGCCAATAGAAAATTACCTTTACTATTAGCTCCTTCTATGTAATGGTCGAACCTTGCCAATACATATCTAGACTGTTCTATTTCTTTAATTTCTTCCATAAGCTAATTTTTTACTCTTATTTTTCCCGTTAACAACTGTTGCATCAACCCTTGTTTTTGGGTTTTTAGTTGTTGCAACTGTTGTTGTAAGGCTGTTATTTCGTTATCTGCAGCTGTTAACACTTCTGCGATTTTTTGTTGTTCTTTTAAACTAGGCAGACTAATTTTATAAGGATTGATATGCTTGTTGTTTATTTGCGGTATGGTAGACGTATCTGCTATTCTACTTAATTTTTCTCTAAATATTTTGTAAAACAAAAACTCTGTTGATACTTTTTCACAAATAGGGGTAACAGCCATTAAGTTGCTATCCATATGTACTTCACATGAAGCTATTCTTATTTTATTATTTAAAATTGCCGCTCCTCTTTTAGGAAAAATTATACTACCCTTTGAAACTAAATTTGTGCTCTTGTTTGAATAATTTCTACTCGCCAATTGATATTTTGAACAATTATTCAGGTCTTCTACTTTCAAATATGGATATTGTCCATCATCAACAAACTTATGCTTGCTTGGGCTTTCACCACTAGCTATTGATACAATCTTTTGCATTTTAACCTGTCCCCACTCATCCGTAAATCCAGGCAATCGTTTTTTGCCTGTAAGCAATTGCTGCATTAAAACCTTTTTCTGCTCTTGTTTTTGAGCAATTAATGCTTCTTGCTTATTTATAGCAACATCCCAAGTGGCTAAAATTTTGGCTATTTTTTGTTGTTCTGGTAGTGGTGGCAACACAATTTTAAACTTTTGGATGTTACCCTTTGAGATACCATAAACTTTGCTACCTGTAGCAATTGTTTTTAAAGCTTTTTTTACGTTTTGATTTTTAAAAACATAGGTTCTAAAGCCAGGAACCGTTTTATTTTTTAAATCCCTTAATGCAAAGGTGTGTAAACCACTAATTACTTTTTTCCCATTTAGGTTTTTCATTTCAATAGCCTCACCAACACCTTCGTAATCTTCTGATGCATCTGCTATAATTACATCACCATCTTTTAAATACTGGATGCTATTTGGTAATTCTATATCGTCGTTTAACCTTGGCACTTCGGTTTCAATTTCAAAGTCAAGTATCGGTTTTTTGTATGTTGCATGGATATCGCCATAATGGATATAAAACACCTCGTTTTCTTCATCATAATTTAATTGATTACGTGAAAATGATGTTGTATTTATAAACTGAAACACCTCACTAATTTTAGGCGTCGTCCATCCATCAGGAATCACTCCCAATTTGGAATCTTGTTGGACTTTAGTCGGTGTTATGTCGGTGTTGTGCGTCATTATAGCTTGTGTTTTAATAGTTGATATAGTGGATACAGTTTCTCAAAATCTTCCATTATTGTACTCACTATATTTTGCTCTGAAATGGCTTTATCGTCTGGTTGGTATTCTCTACCAATTCTGTAATAATATCGTCTTGGGTTATCTTTAAGGGTAAACTCCTTTAAATCTTCTTCATCTTTAAACTCGTTTACATGAACGTACTCATCTGCTATGGTTACCGTAAATTCTTTATCTAAAGCTTTTACCAAATTGAAATAGTTGGTGCTGAATTTTGGGTTTGTCTTTAATTGCTCTCTAATAAATTCCCTATCTGGATAACTGCCGTCTCTTTTACCTACTCGCAACTCTACCCATAGGTGGTTTTTAGTAATTAATACCTCTAAACGCATGTGGTAAAGCGATGTCATGTTGTCACCATACGCATTTTGGTAGGCTTCCAATTCTGGTTCGCTACGCCCATAATGCAACCAAATAGCGGTAAGCTCTTTTGATGCGCGCTCATTGTGCATATAGGACGAGGTTACGTGTTGCGACATGTGGTGCTCATACACCTGCCAACCTCTTTTTTGCATTAGTGGATATAGCGCCTGATGTAGCTCTAACAATTTTTCTTGAACCACTAACCGTTCTTTTCTAGCTTCAGGTGAATCTGTAATAGGTTTTGTTCCTGTAAACGCATTATAATGCTCAAATTGAAAAAACTGACCTGAAAAGTTATAGTCCGATAGTTTTCGTCTTCCTTTAGAAACGCCTATTTCGTTTTTAAAGCTTTTTATTTTTGCATTTAAATCAGCCTCTAAATCCCGTCTTGCATTAAACATGACGGTGTACTCGTCTATGAATTCTTGCGTTAGTACCTCTCCGTGTTTATCGAAGTAGATACTGAACCATTTTATGAGTTCTTCTACAGTATCTTCATCCTCAACTTTAACAGACATTTCTATATTACGCTCTAAACCACCTTGTGTACAATTACCAGAACCTATATAAGCTAGCCAGCTATCATCCACTCTGAACATATACACTTTTGGATGAAAAAATTGCCCTTTTATATTATGCACTCTAGCCTCTACCTTATTATCAAACATTTTTTGCAATGCTAATGGTTGCGTAGGCAAGTCTATGCCGACCAAAACCTGAAACAAAGCATCTTGGTCTCGATTGTCAAAAAGAGACAAGCCAAAGTCCGTAATCATAGCTGAAGCGATGAGAATTTCATCTGCTCTTTTTATGATTCTTTCGAATTCGGTTTTAAGTCGTAATACTTTTTTCATAATCCAATTTTATAAACAATCGCAATCCGGTTCTTCATCTACTGTTAATTTGTAAGGTAACTGGCACGAGTCCGTGAAATCCTTTAACCTACAAACCTCCAACCAATTTCTATCTACATCATACAGGTTAATTTCTATATAGCCTGTGCCATCATTACAATATCCTGCATCTACTATGTACTTATTGCCTTTATCGTCAACAGCATTTACCTCACAAGTTTTGCAGGTATCGCATATCATAGTTTTCACATGCTCTATAATACTTTTGCTTTCACTCATAGCCCTAATTCTTTTAAATAGTTACTCATTTGTTCACGCACTACCACCAGCTCATTTTCCAGTCTTTCAATTTCTAGTTGTGTTGCCGCAATATCCACAGGTTCTTCTTCCTCAAACGTGTCTACATAGCGTGGAATATTGAGGTTAAAATCGTTTTCAGCAATTTCATCAATGGTTGCTAAATGGCTGTATTTTTCTATTTCAGCAAACTCTTTAAAGGTGTCCACAATTTTGTTTATGTCCTGTTTTCGCAGGATGTTTTGTTTTTTACCATCCTGATATTCTTTACTGGCATCTATAAACAGCACCTTATCTGTTGTTTTGGCTTTATTAAAAATTATAATTGCAGCCGGAATACCTGTGCCAAAAAAGAGGTTGGATGGTAGCCCAATAACTGCTTCTAATAAATTTTCTTCTATTAGTTTTTGACGAATTTTACCCTCGGCACTTCCCCTAAACAGTACGCCATGAGGCACAATAACCCCAACTTTACCTGTAGGCAACGCAGTTTCTATCATATGCAATATAAATGCATAATCTCCTTTTGATTTAGGTGGTACTCCTCTTAAAAAACGCTTGTAACGGTCGGTTTCGGCATTTTCATATCCCCATTTATCTAAACTGAATGGTGGATTAGCCACTACAATATCGAACTTCATTAAGCTATCATTCTCAATAAGTTTAGGATTGTTAATGGTATCACACCACTCAATTTGAGCAGAGTCCATACTATGCAGGAAGCAGTTCATTTTACTTAAAGCCCAAGTATCTCCATTGGATTCTTGACCATACAAAGCAAAATCGTTTGTTGGATTACCTTCGCTATCCTTAACTTCCTCTGCCACTTTTATCAATAAGGACGCAGAACCGCAAGTAGGATCAAAAATACGATTGCCTTCTTGAGGGTTTACTAGTTTTGCTAGCAAGCCAGACACTTCTTTAGGTGTAAAAAACTCACCGCCTTTTTTACCTGCTCCCGATGCAAATTTTTCTAACAGATACATGTACGCATCTCCTAAAATATCCTGCTTACCATCCCAAAGTGATGGACGAAAATCCAGTTCTGGTTGTGCAAAATCGTTAATCAAGTTTTTTAAACGACGGTTACGGTCTCTTGTTTGCCCCAGTTTTTCTGAATTGAAACTAATATTGCGAAATACACCGTCTAGTTTTTCAATATTTTTTTCCTCAATTTGCCCCAGAACTTTATCTATAATGCCGCCAACATCTTGATGATCTCGATTCTGATAAATGTATTTGAAGGTGCAGTTTTTAGGTAAGACAAAGCGCTCTCTACTTAATTTACGCTGAATAAGCTCTTCATTATCACCATACATTTCCTTATACTCTTGATAGTGATCTTCCCAAACATCACTTAAATATTTAATAAACATAAATACCAGGATATAGTTTTTGTATTCTGAAGAATCGAATGCCCCTCTAAAGGTGTCGCAAGCATTCCATAACGCTGCATTGATTTGGTCTTGGGATGGTCTTTTATTTGTCATTTTTATATGAATTATCTTTTATTAATATGATTTAGCAGTTTTGTGTTCACTAGAACTTCTCTGTTTTCCAATAATTTTGCGCGCAAGTTTCTTTCTACTATGGCCAATTCACCTAATGCCGCGATTTGACCTTGCTGCTCTATATTTGGTAATTTAATTGGAATGTTTTCTACTACCTTGCGGTTTACCGTAGGGGTGTAAGTACCGGTTAAATTTTGTTTGATATAGCTTTGAACTGGTGGCTGATTGATGTACCACGCAATATAATTTGGATTTGCTTTTGATCGGTTTACTTCAATCACAAACAATGCAGATGAAGCTATATATCTACCTTGTAAATGATTTGAAGAGAAGGCAACCGCATTGTTATTCTGGCCTTTAGAAATAAATAAAATATCACCATCTTTTAGGATGTATTTTTCTTTGATGCCTTCTGCAGACACTCTGTAACATTCGTTACCAATAACCGTATAGTCATTAATTAGGTCTTTTAGCTGCACCACCTTTAACTCACCATCTGGATCATCCTCAATCTTACCACGAAAGGAATATCCCGAAGAAATCCCCTGACCTTGTAAAATTGTTTTTAATGTTGTATTTTTAACTTGCATAAATAATTTACATAATTACTATACTGCAAATATACATAAAATATTCATATATGCAAATTTATAATTGCATAATCATTATACTGTAAATTATAATTGTTATTTAACAATCAGTTATCTATACTTTTTTTATCTAAAGTGAAATGTATAATTTATCAGAGTTTCGTCAACATGAGAAAAGGAAACCATAAACTTTAAGTGTTTATGTATTACTTAATCATTTTAAATCAGGACATAAGCACTACATTTTATTTTAATGCTTTCAAGAGCAACAAGGACCTCGTTTAAATCAAGCGTTTCGTTTTGAAATGTCACTATTCTATCAACTTGATTATACGCCCTTTGATAATATTTTGGCGTTTCCCACTTTTGCGGTTTAAAAGGATTGAAAGCTAGATCAACAAAACTAACACTTGATTTACCTTTAAATAACCGTTCTATGCGTTCATCATAATGCTCAAAATGATTTCGTATGTCTCTAGCAGCAATAATATTGTTTTCATCAATACCCAGTAGTTCTCTTAAGTCTTTACCTCGTTCTTGGCTTTTTTTTGAACTTGGCCAAAGTATTTTAGAAACATTTGCAGTTGCCCCAAGAATAGATTGAATTGAACACCAAACTTCAATATGGTCAAAATTTCCAGGATTAACAGGTAAACGGTTTGCTGCTTGTTGAGCAATTTTTACCTGAAAAACTATTTCGCTTAAATAAACTGAATAAGCAAACTCTTTCATAACGCTTTATAAAATGGTTGACACCATTAAAATTAATTAAATTAACTTCGTTTATCCATACTATCTTTATCAAAAGCAATTAAATTGAATAGCTGCCGCATTCTGGAACGTACACGGATACCATAGCGTTCTTCTAATTCCTGTGCATTAAGGTTTGTTGTTGCGTGGGTTCTGATTTTTCGCTGAAGAAATAAATCGTAACGTGATAAGAGAATTTCACCCATTACATTACAGTCCTTCCCAAAATGTCTTCCGGTTGTTTCTACTCCTAAATCGTCAAAGCAATAGAAATTACTGTTGCCATATTCTTGAATGGTTTTGTAACCAATATTATTAAAAGCAAACGTGATGTTTCTTGCCGGAATTAGTTCATAAGATTTTTGGTGCGGTACGATATGCCTTAAAAGCTTCATCAAGCTGGTTTTGCCACAACCTACAGGACCAGACAACAGAACACCCTTGTTTGGATCAATATTTAGTTTTGCACAGGCATCAAAATCACGAATAAAATAAATGCATAGTTTGTAAAGCACAACCTCATCTTCTTCATAAATTTTGAAGTTTTTGCCAAACATCAATTTTCCTTTTGCATCGAGGTAAATGAGTATGCTTTTGAAATCATATTGAATACAATTGTTTTTGAATTCTCCAAGTTTGTATTGGACACCTTTTTCAACAATGATATGTGGTTGCTCATTTTTCATAAAGGCTCGTTGTAGTTTTTATTTTTAGTAGTCTTTAAGTTGTCCATATTTGGGACACTGCTGTTTTGTTTTGAATCATTTTCAGAATCATTAAAATCTGAATTTTTAAAATTTTTCTGTTTATTACTGTTTTTGTTTTCTATAGTTTGTATATGTTTATATATAGGTACCAGTGCTTGTCCAGTACTTGTCTCGATTTGAGTATTGTTATGTCCCACTACTTGTCCAAAACTTGTCCCAAATTTGAGCATCTTAATTTTGCTACCACGATAAGGATTATGAGATGGGAAATACACTATATATTTCCAATGGTTTAATTCCTTGATGCATCTGTGATAAGTGGATTTCGAGCCTATTTTAGATAATTGCATAACCTCATCACGATTTACAAAAAATTCTTCCAAAAATCGATTTAAATTCCACAACTGAAATAAGGCTATGTATAGGCTTATGTGAGTTGGGTTTAATCTACTATCTTTTGAGAACTGATTGAAAACTGCGTTAAGGTGTTTGATATAGTTTACGTCTTCCATAAATGATGAGATTCCCGCCTTCGCGGGAATTAAAACTTATTATGAATGCGGTTTTCTTCCATTACTCTTAAAATTTCTTCATAGTTGTAATAGATAACACCACCTACTTTGGTGTATGGTAATGTTCCATTGATACGCAAATTTTGTAATGTTCCTGGTGAGATGCTTAATAGGTCACGAACCTCTGGTGATTTGAGCCACTTTTTAGGTGCAAAACCTGATTGGTGGTTAATGATTGCTTTGATGTCCTCAAGTAATTCCTCTTTAAATTCTCGAAGATCTTCTGTAGTGATAATTGTTGCTGCCATAGTAAAGCTTTTAGTTTAAAATAGCTACCGCTTTGAACATGACATTCGCAGCAGTAGCTATTAATGTGATTTAGCTCACGAACTTTTATATTTTATTAAATAGGTGTTCGTGAATCTGCGATTTGCTGCGCTAAATCTTGATTTGACTTTCGTTTGGCAAATATGAAGTGAATTGACAACCTTTATTCACAACGGGGATTATGTTGTGAACGATTTTTACCTAAATACCTTCATCGGTATCTTCCATTCGTTTTAATAACCCTTTATTTAATGTGGTAAGGAATTTTGCTCTATCTGCTTTCCTTGTCCTAATTTCAAGGAATGTGCGACGGTATTGTCCTAAATCAATCTCAAAAATATATTCGAAATATTCAGCAATATCTTTTAAGTCGGCAGCGCCATTATTAAAAACACCTTCGGTATGTAATGCATAAACAAGCTCGATTAAGGCAACTTTTGGGCTTGTCCAAATCATTTTCAAATTCGGTTTGCGTTGTGATTTTTCGCCATTGTCTTTATTGTCAATCATTACTAATTGGTTTTCTAAATACAATTGAATTAAATCGTTGGCCAGTATTTTGGCCACCTTAAAATCGTGTGAGGTTGAAAAACTCCTATCTGCTTCAAAATAGTAACTATCCAAGGACATTTTAATATCGAACTTACTACGTAAAAAATATTTATGATCCAGATAGGTGCTACCAGAACGATAGTACTTGTAAAACTCTAATTCATTATCGAAAAAGGCTTTTAATTTAACTAACTCATTGTTATAATACTTTTTTACAATTCTGTTACCTCCATTCGGTCTTTTCATTTCGATTTTAAAAATCGTGTTATAATAAATTAATTTTGATGTAAACTGGGGTTTTATTTCTTTGAAAAATTTAATTTCATCTGCTTCTGTTTTAAACTTTGTCTTTGATATAATAGTCCTTAATGACTTTATTGTCTTTAAAATTATTTCAATAGCATTTTCACATTTAATACTTTGATTATCTATTTCTAGATCTATAAAGCTTAATTGGTCGTTTAGAGAGGAAAGTAGTTTGGGTATTTTATAATTCAATTTTTCTACAAAATTTAAATTTAGGATAGAAAAACCTAAATAGATTTAACAAATCACCTAATGTATTTCAATACACTCAAACCCCATTTTATTTATTTCCTCAATTAAAAAGTTATTCATGATTGAATAATAATTTACACGTAGTATATTATCGCAATCTTCTAAATCAAAGTTCCAATTATCTAAACCAATTATTGTATTTAGTAATGATTTTAATTGTTCAATTTTGTCTTCAGAATTAACTGATGTACGAAAAATTGATATTTGTTTTTTCATAGCCACTTTTCTTAAATCTTTCA
>TARA_R110002033_G_scaffold24429_9_pt1 | contig 24865 bp, 19 predicted proteins | sample TARA_R110002033 | Tara Oceans TARA_R110002033 (sample SAMEA4397051) | marine metagenome | biome: Polar Biome; feature: [SRF] surface water layer (ENVO:00010504); material: water (ENVO:00002006), including particulate matter (ENVO:01000060) such as... | depth 5 m
TCTTTTAATAACGGAATTAAACTTTCCCCTTGCATATCACTTGGAGGTTTAATACCCACAGCTTCTAACATAGTTTGTGCAAAGTCTAAATTCTGTACCATTTCATTTTCCACTGATCCTGGCTTCACCACATTAGGCCAACGCACCAATAACGGAGTCTTAAAAGATTCGTCATATATAAACCGCTTATCGAACCAACCATGTTCACCTAAGTAAAAACCTTGGTCAGATGTATATATAACAATAGTATTCTCTGCCAATCCAGTTTCATCTAAATAATCCAACAAGCGACCTACGTTATCATCTACCGAAGAAATACTACCTAGGTAATCTTGCATATACCTTTGGTATTTCCACTTCATTTTCTCGGTATCGTTCATTTTTGGCCAATTCTCGTAAAAAAAATCATTGATAGAATCTAAAACTGGATCATACAGTGCTTTTTGTTCTGCAGTTGCACGACCATATGGTCCATAAAAACTATTTGGAAATTCTTCAACTACCGGAAAAACAGTGCCTTCCATTTTAGCTAAAGTTTCTGGTCTTATTTTGCTGTCATGACTATACATCATGTGCGTCAACAAATTCATTTCGGCTGTTTTCGCCGCCGAACCTCTATTGCTGTAATCGTCGAAAAGTGTTTTTGGTTCTGGGAATGTTTTCTTAGTGAATTCCTTAAACTTATCTGGTCTTGGCCACCATGGGCGATGCGGTGCTTTATGCAAATACATCATCATAAACGGTTCGTCGTCAGACGCTTCTTTCTTTAACCAATCTAAAGATACATCTGTAATAATATCGGTTACATACCCTTGTTTGGTGATGGTATCGCCATTGGTTACAATAAAATCGGGATTAATATAATGCCCCTGACCTGGCAAAATCATGAACTCATCTACCCCTTTTGGATTGTTACCAAAGTGAAGCTTGCCGAACATGGCAGTTTTATAACCGTTCTTTTTAAATATCTGCGGAAATGTCGTTTGTGTAGTATCAAACGGGAAGTAATTATCTACTTTCCCATTAATATGTGTATGCTTACCTGTAAGAATCGTAGCTCTTGATGGTGCGCAAATGGAGTTGGTAACACTCGCATTGGTAAAAAGCATACCTTCTTTTGCCAAACGATCAATATTAGGTGTGTTCAACAGTTTATCATCATACGCGCTAATTGCTTGGTACGCATGATCATCTGACATGATGAAAATAATATTGGGCTTTTTCTTTGTTCTCTTTTGTGCCTCAGTAGTAATTGGCAGCAAGAATAGTATACCTGCTACAGCTAGTAATAGTTTTTTCATTTTTGTTGTTGTTTGGTAAGTTTGATAGTTTTAAAAATAAGAAGATTTTTATGGAATTCTTCCTGATTTATAAACTGATTACTTTCTATAATCTAAAGCTGGCTTTCTATCTCCCAATAAAGCTTCATACTTAAAATCAGCCCCTCTTCTATTCTCAAATTCGGCTTTCACTTCTTTCAAAATTGCCGGTTTTTCATAAATATCAATTGCGGTTAACGCCATTGTTTTAGCTGCAACCATCATTCCTTTGAATCCAATATCTGTTCCGCCAGCTGCGACGGCTTGCCAACTATGAGGAGGAGTTCCTGGTACCCAAGTGGCAGCTCTTACGGCAGCTGTCGGTGCATTCCAACTAACATCACCGGTATCGGCAGACGCTTTACCATAAGTAAATATCATTGGTTTAATTTCACTGGCACTTTCGATAAGTTTTGGTGTTTTTAAAGTTTTCTGGATTTCTTCGGCAAACTTTATTTCTTCTTTGGTGTAGTTTACACCACCAACCAATTTCATATTATCATGCATTAATGTTGCAAGAACCTCATTTGGCAAACGCTCATAAGTTCCACCAATAATCTCATAAGACATTTCTGTTTCCGTTCCTATGGCAGCTCCTTCTGCTGCTTTAATAACTCTATCCCAAACCGCTTTTACTTCTTTTCTATTTGAATGGCGAACAACATAATAAACCTCAGCTTCTTCAGGTACTATATTGGGAGCATCACCTCCTTTAGTTATTACATAATGAATACGGGTAGATTCAGTAGTATGTTCTCTGAGCATATTCACCAAATCGTTCATTCCTTCTACCCCATCAAGGGCAGAACGACCTAATTCAGGTGCTGCAGCAGCGTGTGAAGAAACTCCTTTAAATCTAAATTTTCCAGATATCGTTGCCAAATTCGTGCTAGGATTTGAAGTGTTTTCATCGCCTGGATGCCAAGAAACAATAGCATCAATATCATCAAAAAGACCAGCTCTGACCATATAAACTTTTCCGGAACCTCCTTCTTCCGCTGGAGTTCCATAAAATCTTATCGTTCCTGATTTTTTAGAATCAGCCAGCCAATTCTTAACTGTTATTGCTGCAGCCATAGACCCAGTACCGAACAAATGATGACCACAAGCTTGACCAGGTGCATCGACAACTCTAGATTTTTTGAATGGCTCTGCAGATTGAGACATACCTGGCAGAGCATCAAACTCTCCTAATATACCAATTACAGGCGAACCTGAGCCATAAGTAGCCGTAAAGGCAGTAGGAATTCCTGCTACACCCTTTTCAATTTTAAATCCGGCTGCACTAAGTTTTTCTTGTAAAAGAATTGAACTGTTCTCCTCTAGATATCCTAATTCAGGATTTTCCCAAAGTTGATTCGCAATACCTTTGTAGACTTCATATTGAGAATCTAATTTGTTAATTATTTCTTTTTTGCTTTTTTGTGCTACAGCAGTTACTGGTATCAGTAATAATATAACCGCTATTGTTTGGATTACTTTTTTCATTTTAGTAGTTGTTGTCTGGTGGTTTGTTTAGTTTAAAAATAAGAACATAAATAGTTTAAAACCGCTACTCCAACACCGAAAACTCAATACTAGAATCTGTAAAAACGGTATGTGTTTGAGTTTTAAAGTCTGACTCATCTGCGTTGAAAATATTATCTATGTAAGTCTGCGGATTTAAATCTATCAATGGAAACCACGTGCTCTGTACTTGCACCTGTAACTTATGTCCTTTTTTAATGGTATGAAAAACATCTTGCAGCTTTATATTTACATCTGACTTTTGGTTAGCCACAAATGGCTCTGGCTCTGCAAAGCTATTTCTAAATCTACCTCTAAGCACCTCACTACGTACCATTAAATGATAGTTGCTCATTTTTAAATGGTCTTGCATGCCTTCATAAGCTGGCTCATCGGCTGGGTGTACATCAATGATTTTTACAATCCAATCTGCGGCTGTACCTGTAGTGGCTACTTTTAGCTTTGCTAATATATCCCCGGCTAGGGTCATATCATTTTCCATGACTTCGGTTTCAAAAACCAAAACATCGCCACGACGAGCTGCAAAACGCTGATCATCGGTCATATATTTTCTTGGTGTAAAAACCGTTTTAATATCCTCTGAATAAGGAACAGGCTTTTTAATATCACTTATGAATTTTATTTCCTCAACTGCTTTTGGCTCGGCAGTCAGTTCTTGATCAGAAGATAAGTACATATCTTTTTTAACTACACCTTCTGGTGGCCAAGTATCATAAGTCTTCCAATCTTTCTTTCCAGTATCAAATACATAAGCTTCCGGAAGTCCGCTATTTTTATCTCCACTTCCTTTTAAGAAATGATCAAAGAATTTAGCTTCTATATTCTCTTGAAAAAATTCTGAAATTCCGTCCCCAAAGTAGTAGTTACCAACAATGTTCTGCCCTTTTCTTCTTGCCCATCCGCCGTGATCCCACGGTCCAAAAACCAAAGTGTTATAATTAGCGGCATTGTACTTTTCAATATTTTTGTAGGTTTCTAAGGGCCCGTATAAATCTTCGGCATCAAACTCACCTGCAACGACCATTGTGGCTACCGTTGGTTTTACATTTTTTAAATGCTGAATTAATCCGCGACTTTGCCAAAGCTCATCGTAATTAGGGTGCTCTTTTAACTCGTTCCAGAAATAATCATCTGTAACACCTTCTTTTGCCATACGTGGCGTATCTGTAGTTTCATATTCAAAGAAGCGATCTAAATTCTTTAACGGACCTTCATCTAAAAAGAATTGGTATTGATCTTCGGTGGGTAATTCTGGTAATACATACCATGCCGTATCTATTGGTTTATCACCATCTGGTCTTGGTGTACCAAATAAAGAGGTTGCTCTAAAATAGCTTAATAAATAAGCTCCGTTATGGTGAAAATCATCGAAAAAGAAATCGGCAATACTTGCCTGTGGAGAAGCTGCTTTTAAAGCTGGGTGTGCATCTACTACTGCGTATGTAGAATAATAACCAGGATATGAAATTCCCCAAATACCTACATTGCCATTATTGTTTTCTACATTGTTTACCAACCACTCAATAGTATCATAGGTGTCTGAGCTTTCATCAATATCTTGATCTGTTTTTTTATTGGGCTTGTAAGCACGCATATTTTCATAATGCCCTTCGCTTAACCAACGCCCTCGCACATCTTGATAGACGACAATATAGCCATCTTGCATCATGTGAATATTTGGTGCAATTTTTTCTTTGAACTTCCCAGCTCCATATGGCTGAGAGCTATAAGGAGTTCTTTGCATAATAATAGGATATTCTTTTGAAGTATCCTTTGGAGAATAAATTGTGGTATGGAGTTTTATGCCGTCTCGCATAGTGATATCTACCTCTTTTTTGGTGTAGTTATCCGCTACATAAGTTTCGGAGACTTCGGCATCTGCAACTTTAGGTGCTGTTTTTCTACAGGAAATAATCAGTGTAGAAAGAAAAATTAGGGTAAAAAAATGTTTGATGGTAAACTTTGGCATGTCTTAAGAGTTTGAAGTCTTAAATCTAAGAAAGTTTACTCGATTATTTAGATTTTAACATGTCCAGAATTACGGATAAAAACTACCAAAAATAATTTGGACCGCTTATTCTTAATCGAAGGAGGCACCTACTTTAAAACAAAATAATAGGCTAAAATAGAATGTGTAAGTTTTTCTAACAAGCTCTACATAAATTGAAAAGGCTTCATTTTACATACATGTAAATGGCATGCTCCAAATAGTCAGATTATTTCTCAGATTACCACCTTTCGGCAGCACTGCACGCAATTACAATTAAAATTATATCATAAATAACTTTCTGACCAGCATAAGAATGCCCGAGAAAAAATCACTTTTATAAACTTGAATTTTATTGTCTTGAATTAATTGGTCTTTCATTAAAATAGTTTTTAGCTGGATTTAAATCTAATCAGAAAAAGGAATCAATGCAACTGTTCCTTCAGATTTTTCAATTTTAAAATCTGGATTAACGTTTAAAGAACGGTATTCTTTTTTCGTTGCATCTAAAACAACATACCCTGAAATAAGGTCTGTTTCTTTTGTGCAAGATTGCAGTACAATACATAGAAATACCGCTAAGGGAAAAGCAAATCGTTTTAACATGGCATTCGTAGGTTAAGTTATATTTTTAATAGGTTTTTTAAAGACTCGATACTTTTAAATAGTTTTAAAATCAGGTTGACTTTTGGGACTTCAACTTGAACTTAATACCATCTATATTTGGTTTATACCAGTACAAAATATTTCATCTTTTAGGTGGCGAGATTTGGGGTTCTCTAATTATTACATATCAAACATATGTAATCCTTTTCCTACAAAATATATTTTGTGGTAAAATGCATAATACTTGTTGTGAAGAGATGTTAATTGTCTTGTGAGCTGATTTTAACCTGAGAGTTCTGAGCGGTAGATTGCTTGACACCTCGCAATTAGGTTTAATGTAGAATCTATAAAAAAGCAAAAAAAATGCTCCGTGTATCACGGAGCATTTTTTTATTTAATAATATCGGCAACTAGCAATAACGTTAAAGATTAAACGCTGCTTTTATCTCATCTACTTTATCCAACTTTTCCCATGTAAACAGCTCTACCTCTCTTTCTATACGGCCATTATAAGGAGATTCGAAAACCTTGGTAACAGTTACAGGTGTTTTCCCCATGTGTCCGTAAGCGGCAGTTTCTAAATAAATTGGGTTTCTTAGCTTTAAACGTTCTTCAATTGCAAACGGTCTCATATCAAAAATCTGAGCTACCTTTTTTGCAATCTCACCATCACTTAAACCAACTTTAGACGTACCGTAAGTATCTACATAAATCGATGTTGGTTCAACCACACCAATAGCATAACTTACTTGTACTAAAATTTCAGTTGCTACACCAGCTGCTATTAAATTCTTTGCTGCATGACGCGCTGCATAAGCTGCACTACGGTCTACCTTACTTGGGTCTTTTCCACTAAAAGCTCCACCACCGTGTGCTCCTTTACCACCGTAAGTGTCAACAATAATCTTTCTACCTGTTAATCCGGTATCTCCATGAGGACCGCCAATTACAAATTTCCCAGTTGGGTTAATATGGTATTTGATTTGATCATCAAATAATTTCTGAGTATCTGCTGGTAATTGTGCCTTTACTCTTGGAATTAAAATAGATATAATATCAGACTTAATCTTCGCCAACATTTTATCATCATCTGCATCAAAAGCATCGTGCTGTGTAGAAACTACGATAGTATCTATACGTATTGGCTCATTGGCATCTGAATATTCTATAGTAACCTGTGCCTTAGCATCTGGTCTTAAATAAGTAATCTCTTTATTCTCGCGACGCATTTCTGCCAAAGTATGCAGAATTTTATGTGAAATATCTAGCGCTAACGGCATGTAATTCTCGGTCTCGCTAGTTGCGTAACCGAACATCATACCTTGATCACCTGCACCTTGCTCTTCTTTAGAACCACGATCTACACCTTGGTTAATATCTTGAGACTGCTCATGTATCAAAGAAATAACACCACAAGAATCTCCACTAAACTGATATTCTCCTTTGGTATATCCTATTTTATTAATGACTTCACGGGCAATGTTCTGTACATCTAAATACGTATCACTTTTTACTTCCCCAGCTAATACTACTTGACCTGTAGTAACCAATGTTTCGCAGGCAACTTTACTTTCTGGATCAAAAGCAAGAAAATTATCTAATAACGCATCACTGATTTGATCCGCAACTTTATCCGGATGTCCTTCACTAACAGATTCTGATGTAAATAAATATGGCATAACAATCTTTTTTATTCTTAAAAGGATTTGAACGAATGCCGAAAAGAAGTGTGATGCGATATAGTATCAGCATCAACTGCTTTAGCATTTTTTTTGTTTTATACCCTTAGGTTAAAACAGAGGTTGCAATCAGTCAAATCCCTCCTCTTTATTTTAATTATGGTGCAAAAATAGAAAAAATGTTCAGTTCAATATCTTAATATGATGTTATTTATTAACGCATTTAAAAGATTTGATAATTCGCACCCTAAATTTTCGATTTTTAAAGATCATATTTCACAGACAGTAGCACATAGCGTGGTTGCACAAAATAGGCTTGTGTGCTAAAAAACAGTTCGTTTGTACTATCTCTATTCAGTGTTGTAGTATTCAATAAATTAGTGCCTTTAATACCATATTCCCATCGGCTATCTTTCTTCTGATATGTTAGGGTAGATTCTAGAAAACTATAGGTATTAGATATCGTATCTTCCTTATCCGAATAATTATAATAATCATACTCTACGTTGAAAATAAAGTTCTTTAAAAAACTGGCATCAAAACGAGCATAAGGTCTACTTGTGAAGAAGGTTGTTTCTAAATCTCCGTTTTCATAATTATTAACGGTGTATCTATACCCTAATTCTAAATTTGGCGCATTCTTAAAATTAGTAGATAAAGCGGTTGTATAATTCTGCGTCAATGAATTTGAGGTTCGCTGCTGATTATCAACAAGGTTGTTAGTTGTAGACCAACCTAAATTACCTTGTATAGATGCTTTTATTTTACCAAATGTACGTTCGTATTTTCCGCTTGCGGTTAATGATTCGTCTTCAAAATTTGAATTGATGGTACTACTTACTCTGTTAATACCAATAATATCAACGCCACTTTTTAAAGCATCTATTCTTTTGGTGTACGCTATGTTCGCAAATATATTAGTGAAATTAAACATATTAAAACTGAAGAAATTAAGCGAAACGTTATGGTTAAGTGCACTCTCTAAATCTCGATTTCCACTATAAAGCGAATTGTAATTGTTTAACACATAACCTTGTGCAAAATTACTGACATCTGTAAACGAACGGGTTACACGATAATTAAAACGAATATTCTCCGATTTCTTAATTTGCGCATTAATATATAAATCTGGCAATAACGACGTCAAATTATCTTCGACCACTGTACCTAGCTGCTCATTTTTTACATTGAATTGATGCAGCGTAACCCCAGGATTAAAGGTGAACATTCCAGAAATAACTTTATAATGTAAGCCTGCATAAACATCAGACACATGAAACGCGACTTCATTGCCAAACGCATCACCATTCATATTCAAAGTTTCTTCATTGTCTAAAATTTGGTATATACTTGAATTAAAATTCTGATTGCTTTGCGTGGTACCTAATGTTAGATTTATGTTGCTTTTATTTCCAAGAACCCTATAATAATCCACCTTGGCATCAACCTTATTGGTTACTATATTTTTTGCCTGGTTGATATTATATACGTTCTGACTTTCATCTACAGGAAAAATATCAACAAAGGCGAACTCACTTCTATCGGCCTCATAAAAAGGATCTTCATCTTGATATAAATGCTGTGCTTCTACCGCAAAAATGTTCTTCTCATTTAAGGTGTAATAGATATTTAAATTCTGATTTACAGATAACGGCTTCTGCTTTTTTACCTCTGCAATTTGATCGGTAATAGAGGATATTGATAGCACATCTACTTCCTCTGTATCATCCGATTGTTTTAAAAGCGCATCATAATCTAATTGAAAATCTTCATTGGGCTTATATTTCGCACTCAACTTTGCTAAACCCAAATGAATGGTCTGATCTGTATTTGATGTTGTGCTTTCTACATCATTACTTGCTATATAAGAGGTGCTCCCTTCAGATTTCATAAGAGTTCCAGTATAAGAATAAATACCAAATCCGCTTAAATCCAACCTTTCTATAGGCGCATAACTAAAATTGGCGGCAGCAAATTTTGTATCAATGTCATTTGCCCTATTATTTTGTGCAGAAGAAAGCCCCAACCCATCTACACCAGTAGCAATTGAACTACCTCCTCTTGAATTGATATTTCTGAATCCTCCCGTAAAATTTCTATAGTCGTTTCGCGTAAAAGGTACTTCGCCAATATTATTTAAATCGGTGATGATATTAATACTGTACTTTGGACTGTAGTAAAACAATTTAGGATGTGCCAAATACCTATCATCCGGACCATACCCTGCAGTTAATTCGCCAAACCAAAAGTTCTTTTTACCCTCTTTCAACTTAATGTTCAAAGCCACATTATCATCGTCATTGGTAAGACCTTTCATTTGCGACACCTCATTAAAATTACGCAATACCTCAACTTTACTTAAGGCGTTAGCCGGAATATTTTCTACCGCAAGCTTTGTATCTCCGTCAAAAAAATCTTTACCTTCTACCATAATCTTACTTACGGTTTTACCCTCTACCTCTATTTGACCATCATCGTTTATTTCAATTCCCGGAAGGTTTTCTAGCACATCTTTCAGTTTCTTTTCCGTGCCCGACACAAATGCATCGGTATCGTACACAATAGTATCGCCTTTTACCGAAACCGGCATTTCGTATGTTACATCTACTTCATCCAGCTGTGCTGCTTGCTCTTGCATTATAATATCTTTTACAGCATCGCTCTCACCTGCAGTAAATGTAAAAGACTCTGGTTTAAACCCTAAATAACTGACCTTTACCGTGTATTGCTGACCAGTTTTCAGTTTTAATTTAAATAGCCCCGCATGATTGGTAATCCCATAAGATTCCAAGCCTTTGGTCTCCGTATTTATGGCAATAACATTCGCCATATCTACACCAACACCTAGACTATCCTTTACCGTTCCCGATAATGAAATTTCTTGGGCAGCACCAATAGTAGCTAATAATAGCGAAAGAATAACAAGCACATTATGTTTCATAGGAAAGGTGTAAATAGAAATAAATTAAGAAGTACTTTAATTAATTTGGTCTACCGCCACCACGACCACCACGGTTTCTGAAATTCTCTCGCATTTCTTTCATTTTCTCTTGAGAAATCTGATCATATTCCGCCCGGGTAACTTGTTTTCCTTTACTAGGTGCTTTTATTTCAATCTTCTCTGAAGGATTTAATGTGATTTCTGAACAAACGATTGTAGTAACATCATCGTTTACAGCCAAAATTAAACCCGGAAGTCCCCAATACAAACCAGGACCTTGATTTATTGGTATTTCTGGAGTATACCACGCAACTATTTCAACTTCTTTTATAATAAACTCTTCCCCTTTTTTCTCCTCATCATTTTCTTCTCCCCTACCAGGTCTTCTAAAAATAGCGCTCATATTCGGTCGCTTAATAGTCTTTACCGCCGTTGCCTTAAATGCCGTATAATTTCCTATTTGTTTAGACTCGCTCTCCATTTTCCAATTTAATGCCTCCAACTCATCATCAATCAGAAAAATTTTACCTAATAATTCATTCTTCACCAAATACTTTTGATCCTGAATATTCTTGTATAAATCCCCATCATTACCTGCCATTGCTCCAAAACGAGGACCACGACCACCACCTCTTTCTCCGGGCTGCTCTAATTTTTCCTCTACTTTATAAATAGATGCCGTTTTATTGAAATTGAGAATAAAGGTTTTTTCGTTCGCTTTTTTCATGCGTTCCATCATTTCCTTTTTTCTATCCTCAGGAATGTTTCTATTTCCAAAATCGAAATTTACCTGTGTTTTACTTTGGTAAATTGCCTTGCCTTGAAAATCTTGCGCTTGTAAGCTTACGCCCATGCATACTATCATTAAACCTATGAACCACTTATATCTCATCTTGCTTATGTATTAGAATGGTAGTATGACATCAAAATATGATTTTGGTTTAATTGCATTTTGTAAAGAATTGGATTGAGGTCATTTTTTTTGTGCCATACAACAAATATGTTTTTACTTCCTGTAGTTATCTTGTATCTTGTACCATCTAATCTTGTTGAGAATTAGAACACAACCATTAATCAATTTACGTCTATGCACATAGCAGTTGCCGGAAATATCGGTGCAGGAAAAACGACCCTAACTAGATTACTTGCTAAACATTATAATTGGGAACCTCATTTTGAAGATGTAGTTGAGAACCCATATTTAGATGATTTTTACAATCAAATGGAACGCTGGAGTTTTAACCTTCAGATATACTTTTTAAATAGTAGATACCGTCAAATTCTACAGATTAAAGAAAGTGGAAAGGAAATTATACAGGATAGAACTATTTATGAGGATGCACATATTTTTGCTCCTAACCTACACGCAATGGGTCTTATGACCAACCGTGATTTTCAAAACTACTCTAGCTTGTTTGATTTAATGGAGAGTCTGGTAGATCCGCCAGATCTTCTAATTTATCTACGCAGCTCTATCCCAAACTTGGTGAAGCAAATTCACAAAAGAGGTAGAGAATATGAAAACACAATTTCAATTGACTATTTAAGCCGATTAAATGAACGTTATGAAGCTTGGGTACATGGTTATGAAAAAGGCAACTTGTTGATTATTGATGTAGATGATTTAGACTTCGTTGACAAACCTGAAGACTTAGGTATTATTTTGAATAAAATTGACGCTCAAATAAACGGTCTATTTTAAGTTCATCTTCTCAAAACCCTAAAAATTTGGAAAATTTTGAAAAAAAAGTCACGCGCTTTCTTCAAGATGAAACTCCTTTTTTCTTCATTATCGATTTTGAAAAATCTGTAAAACAAGTTTTTACGTTTGAAGAGGCTTTACAAGAAAAAATTTACTTTAACATAAACGGTGTTAGTAATGACAATGACCTTACGTTTAATCAGTTAGACGATAAAATCATAGATTTAAAACCTACACTCATTTCTAAAGATATTTATGAGAAGGCCTTTAACACGGTTAAGCAGGAATTAAACAATGGTAATAGTTTTTTGCTAAACCTTACTTTTCCTACCGCGCTTGATACCAACGCAGAACTTCACGAAATTTACAAAAAAGCACATGCTCCATATAAGCTTCTCTATAAAGATAACTTTGTTGTTTTTTCGCCAGAATGCTACTTAAAAATTAAGGACGACAACGTATTCTCTTATCCTATGAAAGGCACAATAAATAGTAGTGTGCCCAATGCCGAAGAATTATTACTTTCTAATAAAAAGGAATTATACGAACATAATACCATTGTTGACCTCATACGAAACGATCTTTCTATGATTGCCAAAAATGTTAGCGTAAATAAGTTTAGATTTGTAAACACGATTAAAAAAGGAAATCAAGAACTGCTGCAGACCAGTACCGAAATACAGGGAAAGTTACCTGAGAACTGGAAAGATGAATTTTCGTCATTATTATTAAAAACATTACCAGCAGGTTCCATAAGCGGGGCACCTAAAAAGAAAACCCTAGATATTATTTCAAAAGCAGAAATTGCGCCACGTGGATTTTACACAGGTATTTTTGGAATATTTGATGGTCATCAAATTGACAGTGCCGTAAGCATTCGGTTTATCGAAAAAATCAACAAAAAGCTTTTTTACAAAAGTGGCGGTGGAATTACCCATTTAAGCGAGATGAAAGAAGAATATCAAGAACTTTTAGAAAAAATTTATGTACCCATTATTTGAATCTGTTTGCATTGAAAATAGTCAAATTAAGAATGAACATTACCACGAATCCCGATTTAGAAGTTCCTATATTCAACAATACAAAACCCACCCTAACTACTCTTTATTTGACGGAATTCATTTAACTAATTTAGACAACGCTCTAAAATATAAGTTGAGAATTGGCTATAAGCAACATGGTACCCGCTATTCTATTTCCTTATACGAAAACAGCATACCTACATCACTACAATTAGTAAATGATGACACCATAAATTATTCTTTAAAAAGGAATAATCGTAAAAAACTAAATCAACTTTTTGATCAAAGAGGAAACTCTGAAGATGTGCTTATTGTAAGAAATGGATTGATTACAGACGCCTCTTACTCTAACATCATTTTTACAGATGGCAAGCTAATAACTACGCCTTCTACCCCATTGCTTCAAGGTACATGTAGAGCTAGACTTTTAGATGATAACAAAATTACCGAAGCTCACATTTTAGAAAGTGACATTCAAAATTTTAAAAGCTTTCAATTAGTAAATGCTTTAAATGATTTTGATGATTCTAGATGGGTACCAATTTCTAACATACAAAGAGGTTAATTTTTAAATGAAACCGTTTTTCTTAGCATGTTCAATCGCTTCTTCCGTTTTATTCACCATTAAAAAGGGAATATCCTTAAAGTCAGAAAATAGATTTTCAACTCGTTTCATTCGCTTAGAATGATTTACGCTACGTAGATAAATGGCTTTTATTCTACCAGGAAATAATGTAGAAACTTCTTGATAAATATCCCCATCCTTTTCACCACTATCACCAATTAAGATAAATGGCAGATCAGGATAGGCTTTTAATAAATTATTAATTTCTTTTTGTTTTTGAGGCTTTTCATCACTTTTAGACCTCCTTTTAAAACTTGCCATACTTCGCAATAATATAGGACCTTTAGGGAAGTTATTTGTTTTTAAAAAGAGCTCAAGATATCTATATAAATTCCACGGACTGTGACTTACATAAAATATGGGATTAGCTTCTTGCCCTGTTTTCCCCTGATGAAGTTTTGTGTAGAAATCAGATGCTCCTTCTAATTGCAATCGCTTGGTTGCCCTTTTAAACATGGTGTTGATAATCACCTTCCATTTTAAGGAAGACACTACGCCAGTATGTAAAATAGTATCGTCTATATCACTAATTACCCCAAACTTGGCATGAATGCTAGGTATTAACATTTCACCAGGAAAACGATTTTGAAGCAATATTTCCCTTTTTAGTTTTGTATTCGCAAAAGACAGCTCAAAATTCACCCAGCCCTCATCATTTGCAAGACTCTGCAGTCCTTCTACATGTTCATCAATTAAATAATAGCCATCATTATCGGTTTTACCCTCTACCGTATGACCATTAGAAAAAGTAATCTTAACTAGGGAGTTTTTTATTTCATCAGTTTCAAACCGCTTCCAAGTATTCTGCATTAAATTAAAAATACCTTTTTGGTCCAAATCGATATTTTCATCTTCAATAGCCCTACCTCTCGCGTACAGTCGAGTAGTATTACCGTATGATTGGAAGTTGATAATTTGAAGTTTATCTTTCTTAAAAATACCCATGGCGTTAAAATTACGGTCTTTCCGCAACCTTTAAAATTTTTATTTCAAGAATTATTGATTTTACTACCTACAAGCAATCATTCTGTGCGTCTGTTTTAGATGAATATCTCTTTCACTCATTCAAAAGCAGCGTTAACTCATTACTCATTTTCTACCAACACTCTTTGATATAGATTTAGATAAGTAAAATAAATAATAACCCTACTTGTTTACACAAGTCTAAATTTTAACATTATGAAACCAAAAAAGAATCCACAGAAAGACCTAAACAAAAAGAGCGGAATGTTCTTTGTAATCGGACTACTATTAGTATTAGGTATGGTTTACACGGCCTTAGAATGGAAATCATTTGAGTCGGATATCAATATCGATTTCGCAATGAATACCCCAGAGGATGGAATTGAAGAAGAACATATTGAAAAATTTGAAATTGAACAACCCAAAATAAAACAAGTTTTACCTCAAGAAATAAAAATTGAAGAGAATGATACAGAGGTTGAAGAAACAGAAATCATAGCTATTGAAGTCAACATCGAAACCGAGATTGTAGACGTTAAAGATTTTGAAGTTGTAGAAGAAGAGGAAGAGGTGAAAGTTATCTGGAGTACAATTGAAGAAGTTCCTGTTTTTCCTGGTTGTGAGAATGAAAAAGATAAAAGAGCCTGTTTTAATGACATGATGCAAAAGCATATTCGCAAAAACTTCCGTTACCCAGAGTTAGCCCAAGAAATGGGAATACAAGGAAGAGTGAACACTCAATTTGTTATTAATAATGATGGAAGTATCGGCGCCATTCTAAAAAGAGGTCCGCATGATGTACTAGAAAAAGAGGCTGTAAGAATACTATCAAAACTACCAAAAATGACCCCCGGAAAACAAAGAGGTTCAGCAGTTAAAGTTTCTTTCGCTATTCCTATCACCTTTAAATTACAATAATCATAAAACTAAAAACCATCAGCAAAGCTGATGGTTTTTATATATTGAATGTAAATAAATTACTTATTAATCTCTACTTTTTCTATAGTTACTTCCGTCGCAGTTCCTTTTTTCTCAACATTCTCTTTTTCGAATTCAACTAGTTGAGCCTCAACTTCTGCTTTTGTTCCGTTAAAGACTACTTTTTCAGTTATAGCTTCACCATTAACAGTTGCAGAATATGTAACAATAGCTTCCGCTAGATCTGCACTTTCTACATTCATTTCAATAGCAACCTCATTAGTACTATTCAGCATAGCAACGCCTTCTTCTGCGTGCCCACCTAATATTGGTGCAATTACCAAACCAATTAAACAAGTCAATTTAATTAAGATATTCATTGAAGGACCAGAAGTATCTTTAAAAGGATCACCAACAGTATCACCAGTTACTGCTGCCTTATGTGCTTCAGAACCTTTGTAAGTCATTTCACCATTAATTTCAACACCTGCTTCAAATGATTTCTTTGCGTTATCCCAAGCACCACCAGCGTTGTTCTGGAAGATAGCCCACAATACACCAGATACCGTTACACCAGCCATATAGCCACCTAACATTTCTGCAATCGCCAGTTTATTCATTCCAAATAACATAGGAACAAATGCGATTACCAACGGAAAACCGATCGTCAATAAACCCGGTAACATCATTTCTTTCAAAGAGGCTTGTGTAGAGATAGCCACACATTTATCATATTCTGGTTTCCCAGTACCTTCCATAATTCCCGGAATTTCCTTAAACTGACGTCTAACTTCCTGCACCATTTCCATTGCCGCTTTACCTACTGCATTCATAGCTAATGCCGAGAATACTACAGGCACCATACCACCTACAAATAACATGGCCAATACCGGAGCTTTAAAAATGTTGATTCCGTCAATTCCCGTAAAAGTTACATAAGCTGCAAACAATGCTAAAGACGTTAATGCCGCCGAAGCGATGGCAAAACCTTTTCCAGTTGCAGCAGTAGTATTACCCACTGAATCTAAAATATCTGTTCTTTCTCTTACAATTGGTTCTTGTTCGCTCATTTCAGCAATACCACCAGCATTATCCGAAATTGGTCCGAAAGCATCAATAGCCAATTGCATAGCCGTAGTTGCCATCATTGCAGATGCCGCTAATGCAACACCGTAAAAACCAGCAAAGGCATAAGATGCCCAAATAGCACCAGCAAACAATAACACAGAAGGGAAAGTAGAGATCATTCCCGTAGCCAAACCAGCAATAATATTGGTACCTGCACCTGTACTAGATTGTTGTACAATTTTTAAAATAGGAGGTTTACCAAGACCCGTATAATATTCTGTCACCGAAGAAATTACTGCACCTACAATTAAACCTACCAAAGTAGCATAGAATACCCTCATAGAAGATATTTCCAATACCCCTTCACCAAAGAACTCCATTTTCATAGTTTCAGGCAACATCCATGTTACCAATCCGTAACATGAAATAGCAACAAGAACAATTGATGTCCAGTTACCTATATTTAAAGCCCCCATAACTTGAGCTTCCTTTGCGTCGTTATCTTTTATTTTCACCAACATAGTACCGATGATAGAAATAATGATTCCTACACCTGCAATTGCCATTGGTAATAGAATAGGACCAATACCACCAAAAGCATCAGAAATACTACCACCCATATCTTTAATAACATAATTACCCAAAACCATGGCAGCTAAAACTGTTGCTACATAAGATCCAAATAAATCTGCTCCCATACCGGCAACATCACCTACGTTATCACCTACATTATCTGCAATTGTAGCAGGATTACGTGGATCATCTTCTGGAATCCCTGCTTCTACTTTTCCTACTAAATCTGCACCTACATCGGCAGCTTTAGTATAAATACCACCACCTACACGTGCAAATAATGCTATTGACTCTGCTCCTAAAGAGAAACCTGCAAGGGTTTCTAAAACGATAGTCATATCCATAGTAGATGTCCAAACACCTCCCATAAAGAATTGAAAAAACGCGATAAAAAATACAGTAAGTCCAAGTACCGCCAAACCTGCAACACCTAGTCCCATTACCGTACCACCACCAAAAGAAATCTTTAATGCGTTAGGTAAACTTGTACGGGCAGCCTGTGTTGTACGAACGTTTGTTTTTGTAGCGATTTTCATTCCTATATTTCCTGCAAAAGCAGAAAAGATAGCTCCGAAAATAAATGAGACAACAATTAACCAATGTGTAGTTGGCACTACGAAAGAAACAATAGCAAGCAAAACACTTACAATTACTACGAATACAGCCAAAAGCTTATATTCTGCACTTAAGAAAGCCAAGGCGCCTTCATAAATATAATCTGAAATTTCTTTCATTTTTCCATCTCCGGCATGTTGTTTCATTACCCAAGATCTTTTAATGCCCATATAAATTAGGCCTAATACTGCCATAAGAATTGGCATGTAAATCATCATTGACTCCATTTAATCTATTGTTAGTTGTTAGTTCGACTAATGTAGTAAATTAGAATAGAATAAAAAAAGCCACTTTTTATTAAAAAAAGTGGCTTAAATAAAGTCAAAAATTATTTATATCACAAAAGTGCGCTTTGCTTTATGCTCACTATCATCATATCTCTTAACACATTCGTGATAGATTTCTATTGCCTTTTCAGCATTACTCCAGCCACCTGTATCAACTTTTTTCTCTTCTAAATCTTTATACACTTGAAAGAAATGTTCTATTTCTTTTAATCTATGCGGATTTAAATCACTGATATCGTTATTGTTACTCCAAATTGGATCAGAAACTGGTACACAGATAATTTTTTCATCTGGTCCTTTTTCATCTGTCATATGGAAAACCCCAATAGGTTTAACTTCCATTACTGTCATTGGGTAAGTAGGTTCCGTACCCATTACCAACACATCTAAAGGATCTTTATCTAAAGCCAAAGTTTCAGGAATAAAACCGTAATCTCCAGGGTACATCATTGAAGAAAATAACATACGGTCAAAACGAATTTTATGTAAATCAAAATCGTATTCGTACTTGTTTCTGCTTCCTTTCGGAATTTCTATTAAAACATCAAAGGTTAAGCCTTTTGCTGCTGCCATATTTAAAATTGTTTAATTTATAGTTTGTTATGAAACGTTGCTTAGTTGTTATAATTGTAAAAATTAATCGAATTAAAATACAAATCCAAATGTACCGGTAACTCCGAACTTTCTGGCATCTGGATTTTCTAAATAATTTCCTCTAAAATTGAAATCCAATCTAAATACTTTAAATATGTTTCCTATTCCAAAAGAATATTCATAATATATTTTATCTGACGGAGCATTTAACGGTGTATTTAAAGTTGCCGGAGCGCTTAACGCTTTATTCTCATCAGACAGGTCTCCCCATACTCCGCGCAAAGCTACGATTTCCCTTAAATTATATTTCCTAAGAAAAGGAATTCTTGAGAAAAATCTACCATTAAAATTATGTTGCAAATGAACTGCCGCATAAGTATCGGTTACAAATTCATAAAAATCTAAATTTGGAAAGGTACCATAGTTAGAGAAAAATGTTTGGTTACCAGGTACAACACTTAAAAGTCCCAAAGGAACTTCACCAAATGTTTTACCAAGCTCAACCGTACTTAACAATCTACCAAAACCACCTAATTGCCATGGTTGACTATATGAAAACTGAAGCTTATCGTAATCGAAATCACTATCCAGCACACCTTTTGTGCCTTTTGTATAGTTCAACAAAAGAGTACTATAGGTATCATTTACATCTCTACGTTCTACCCCAAAACCAATTGTCTTTTTACCTGGAGTATATAGAACAATTGCATTGAAATCAAATTGACGTATTTCTGACGAAACTCCTGTTGCAGATTCTGGATCAACATAATCTAAACTAAAATCGTTTGGCAAAGCAGAACTTAAGGTTCTAAACGTACCTCCAACAGACAGCTTTAAATTCGTTAATGGTTCAATCTCAAAATTAAGCGCACTTAGATTAATATTCGTCAACCTATTATTTGCACCTACCGTCAATAATGAAGAAGAAGCAATACTTCGCCCAAGAACATCATTAGTTGCCGTTAAACTTACCCCAAGCTGTTCTATATCTCTTCGATTACCCCCAGAAACTATTAACCTACTGTTTTTATCCAAAAGCATTTTTCCTGCCAGACCATGTTTAAATTTATGATCTTTAAAGCCATATGCAGTGTAGCCTTCTATACGCCAAAGGTCATTTTGCCCATAATAAGTTCTTGCCCCTAGCCTTACCCTTGCTCCTTCCGCTGTATTATATCCAAAAAAATCATAGACAGAGCCTAAATCCAAATTCCATTTATCAACCTCTACATAACCAGAACCTAAAATACTTATGAAATTATAGTAAGTCTTAAATTTGGGAACCGTTTTAAGCGTGTCTAGCAATTTATAAATTCCCTGTTCATCTTTATTCAAGCTCTCCAACCTATTCTTTTCCCAAAACGCATCATCCTTTATAATCTGGGTAACATCTAACGGATTTCTATCCTTACGGTAAACTTCCCTTGGTCTAGGTTTATCGAATTCATAATTATCGTAAACAGATGTACGTTTGCCGTACAACCCCTTAGATTCTTCTTTTTTATTAAAGCTGAAATCACTCAACATATAATCTCTTTTCAAAAGAAAAACAGAATCATTTACAACATCAAAATCTTGCTCTATATAAATTTCCTTTACCCAGTTAATATTGGCACTTTTTGTTACTTGTAGATTTATATTTTTTACCGCCCAAGTAGAATCATTTACCCAAAAATCTCCTTTAAAGGTCAACTCGTTTTTTCGACGTGGATAGTATACTATATTATAACACCATTTATTATCAATGTAAGCACTATCCCTTAAGGCATAGTTGTAAACATCTACGCCGGTTTTTGATAACGGACTAGTGAAACTTTTATCAAAGAATTTTAAGTAATTATTATACACATCATACTCTTGGTACAAATCTTTTACGAAAGCTATTATTGCCTGATTGTTTTCGAAACCAGAATTCTTATTACCAAGTACTTCCTCTTTCTCTTCTTTAATTTTATTATCTCCGTAAACTTTTGAAAAAGTTTCATTTAAGAAAATAGGCAAATAAGTTTTACCCGTTACACGTGAGGTATCTAAATCTTGAAAAACAAATTCTAAACCTTTGAATATTTTACTCTTAATTAATGAACTATCAATTGTATTTAAATCAAACTCAACCTTTTCATACTTATCATAAGCATATTGATTGAACTGCCGTACACCATTTTGACGTTTCTTAGCCCAGATTTTCCTAAGAATATCTACCGCCGGATTGTTCTTTTTTGACTGTTTACCAGCAATTAAGACCACTTCATTCAACTGTTCCGCAGCTTCTAAAAGGGTTATTTTTAAGTCATAAGTGACCTTGCTTTCTAACTGAAGTTCATATTCAGTATAACCTATAAAAGATATAATTGCCGTAGAATAATTATTTTCCGATTCTAAATAGAACCTACCATCATCATTTGTGATGGTACCTTCTGTTGAATTTTTGAAGAATACGTTTGCAAAGGATACCGGATCACCCTGTTCATCAATGACAATGCCACCAATTTTGGTCTGACCCTGCGCTATGAAAAAACATAGGCTTAAGAATGTGAATAATATCCCTCTCATTAAAATAATTCTTTTAATAAAAAATCTTGATCAAATAACATACTAATAAAAAAAGCTTCTCCAGACTTGGTCGGAGAAGCTAAAGTACTTTACAAAATTGTATCCTATTTGTATAAAACTTTTTTGACAGCGTCAACAACATCTTTGTAATTTGGCAACCACTCCTCTAATAATACAGGAGAATAAGGTGCCGGTGTATCAGCAGTATTTATTTTAACAACAGGTGCATCTAAATAATCAAATGCATGTGCTTGTATATGATATGTAATTTCTGTAGCAACATTACCAAATGGCCAAGCTTCTTCTAAGATCACTAATCTATTTGTCTTTTTAACAGATTTTAATACCGCCTCATAATCTAAAGGCTTAACGGTACGTAAATCTATAATCTCACAACTAATACCTTCTTTCTCCAATTCATCGGCAGCTTTGTCAGCTTCCTTTATAATCTTACCAAAAGAAACTATAGTAACATCTTTACCTTCTCTACGAATATCAGCAACACCTAATGGAATAGTGTAATCACCCTCTGGCACTTCACCTTTATCACCATACATTTGCTCAGACTCCATAAATATTACAGGGTCGTTATCACGTATTGCCGCTTTCAACAATCCCTTAGCATCCGCTGGGTTAGAAGGAACAACAACTTTTAAACCCGGACAGTTGGCATACCAACTCTCAAAAGCTTGTGAGTGCGTTGCCGCCAATTGACCTGCAGAACCTGTAGGACCTCTAAATACTATTGGACAAGGAAATTGCCCTCCAGACATTTGTCTAATTTTAGCTGCATTATTTATAATTTGATCGATACCTACTAACGCAAAGTTGAAGGTCATGAATTCTATAATAGGTCTATTACCCGTCATAGTAGAACCAACTCCTATTCCCGCAAAACCAAGTTCAGAAATCGGAGTATCTATAACCCTCTTAGGGCCAAACTCATCCAACATACCCTTGGAAGCCTTATAAGCGCCATTATATTCCGCTACCTCTTCACCCATTAAATAGATAGATTCATCCTTCCTCATTTCTTCGGACATGGCCTCGGCTATTGCTTGCCTAAATTGTAGTGTTTTCATGTATGGTAAATATTATTCTTTGTTATATGCTAGAAAGCAAGCAAAAATAGGAAATATAATATCAAAAAATAGAATGCCAGATTTAAAAAAAGTTATAAAATTTACTATGCATGCATAGTAAATTAGGATTTAAATAGCTATCTTCGTGGTCATTGATATAAAGTTTATTTACACATGAAGATATTAGTTTGTATAAGTAATGTTCCAGATACCACATCTAAGATAAATTTCACAGATGGTGATACTAAATTTGACACTAATGGTGTACAATTTGTAATTAACCCAAATGATGAATTCGGCTTGACGAGAGCTATGTGGTTTAAAGAAAAACAAGGTGCTACAGTACATATTGCTACTGTTGGCGGTCCTAGTGTTGAACCAACAATGCGTAAAGCTCTTGCCATTGGTGCAGATGAAGCTTTTAGAATTAACGCAGAACCTACAGATGGTTTTTATGTTGCACAACAACTTGCAGAAGTAGTTAAAAACGGTGGTTACGACCTTGTAATTGGCGGTAGAGAATCTATTGATTACAATGGTGGAATGGTACCAGGAATTTTAGCTTCTTTGACAAATATGAATTTCATTAATTCTTGTATAAATCTTGAAATTGACGGCAACAATGTTACCGCAGTACGAGAAATTGATGGTGGAAAAGAAAAATTAAGCAGCGCACTCCCTCTTGTAGTTGGTGGTCAAAAAGGTCTTGTTGAGGAAAGTGATCTTCGCATACCTAATATGCGTGGTATTATGATGGCAAGAAAGAAAAGCTTATCTGTAGTTGAACCCGTTGATGGACTTAAAGCTACTGAAGATAAAAAATTCGACAAACCAGCACCTAAAGGACAAGTTAAACTTGCCGACAGCGTGGATCAATTGGTTGATTTGCTACATAATGAAGCAAAAGTCATTTAATAACCTATTTATAGGTACTAATTAAAAAACAAAAAACATGTCAGTTTTAGTATATACAGAATCAGAAAAAGGAAAGTTTAAAAAGAATGCGTTCGAAGCCGCTTCTTATGCTTCGGCAGTAGCCAAAATGATGGACACTACCGTTACCGCGATAGCTTTCAACAGTACCGAGAATGATTCTCTTGGTGAGTATGGAGTTTCTAAAGTAATGAATGTAGCAGATGACTCATTAACAACTTTTAATGCTGGTGCATATGCTGCATCTATTGCAGAAGCTGTTAAAAGCACAGATGCAAAAGTTGTTATTCTTAGCTCTAGTACTGATACAAAATATTTAGCACCGTTATTATCTGCCAAATTATCTGCCGGTTATGCACCAAATGTAGTCCAGGCCCCAGATAGCACATCTCCATTTACGGTTAAAAGAACAGCTTTCAGTAATAAAGGATTTGCCCACACACAAATAGATACCGATATTAAAATAGTAGGTGTTTCAAATAACGCTTTTGGCGCACACGAAAACAAGGTAGATGTTTCTGTTGAAGATATTAGTGGTACTGCAGATAGCGCTACCAATGATACTAAATCGGTTGAAATCGATAAAGTTGTAGGTAAGGCTACCATTGCAGATGCAGACATTGTTGTTTCTGCTGGTAGAGGAATGAAAGGACCTGAAAACTGGGGGATGATCGAAGAATTAGCCGATGTTTTAGGTGCAGCGACAGCTTGCTCTAAACCGGTATCCGATCTTGGATGGAGACCTCATGGCGAGCACGTAGGGCAAACAGGGAAGCCTGTAGCAAGTAACCTATACATTGCCATTGGTATTTCTGGAGCTATTCAACATTTAGCAGGTGTAAGTGCTTCAAAAACGAAAGTTGTTATAAATAATGACCCAGAAGCACCATTCTTTAAGGCCGCTGATTACGGAATTGTTGGTGACGCCTTTGAAGTAGTTCCTCAATTGATTGAAAAATTAAAGGATTTTAAAGCGCAAAACGGCTAAATTTTTGTTATTTTGTGCCCCTTAAAGGGCTGTTCGAATAGTTGGAGCCCCAAGTATTCGAACAGCCTTTTTTAGTTAAAAACCTATGAGTCTAGTACGATTAAAAATAAAAGGTATCTCTTACAGCCAAACTCAAAATGGTGCATACGCACTTATTTTGAACGAAGTTGAGGGCGACAGAAAGCTTCCTATTGTCATTGGCGCTTTTGAAGCTCAATCCATTGCTATTGCTTTGGAAAAAGAAATAAAACCACCAAGACCTTTAACCCACGATTTATTTAAGAATTTCTCTGACAGGTTTGATATTGTAATCAAACAGGTTATAATTCATAAATTAGTAGATGGAGTATTTTACTCCAGTATTATCTGTGAGAGAGATGGTATTGAAGAAATAATTGACGCAAGAACTAGTGATGCCATAGCGTTGGCGTTACGTTTCAACGCCCCTATTTTCACTTATAAAACTATATTGGATAAAGCCGGTATCTTCTTAAAATTCTCTTCTAAAGAAAAGGATCAAAAAGATAGTGACGATAGTATTATGGTTGATGAAATATTGCAAGAAGGGGAAACCATTGAAATAGAATCTGGTGCATCTGACGGCTATACAGAACTTACTATAGACGAATTGGAAGCTGAATTAAAAAAAGCTGTCACCAACGAAGACTACGAAAAAGCGGCTAAATTGAGAGATGAAATCTCTAAACGCAACTAAACACTAAATTATAGTTTATGAAAAAGGGCAAATGGTTGCTATTTTTTGCACTAATACTTACCGCATTTACATTTGCTCAAGACGTAGACATCACTCAACCCTTAGATAGTACAACAGATACCACATTGGTAGAAGATGTAGCTACCGCAAGTGTTATAGGCATGGCGC
>TARA_R110002033_G_scaffold146065_2_pt1 | contig 24863 bp, 19 predicted proteins | sample TARA_R110002033 | Tara Oceans TARA_R110002033 (sample SAMEA4397051) | marine metagenome | biome: Polar Biome; feature: [SRF] surface water layer (ENVO:00010504); material: water (ENVO:00002006), including particulate matter (ENVO:01000060) such as... | depth 5 m
GCAACGATGGTGTTGTGAACGCCATTGACAAAAATCTTCATTCAGGGCCTTGACCTAAGCCCAATCCCTGTCACAGCCTCGCGCGTATACGTGAGAAAATAGAAAATTGGAACATATGCAGCTAGTTATCGTCGAGTCGCCCGCCAAAGCCAAGACCATCGAGAAATATCTGGGATCGGATTTCAAGGTGCTGGCGTCCTACGGCCATATCCGCGACCTTCCGCCAAAGGATGGATCGGTCGACCCGGATGACGGTTTTTCCATGACCTGGCAGAACTATCCCGACAAAGCGAAGCAGCTCAAGGCGATCAGCGACGAGTCGAAAAAAGCCACTCGCCTGATCCTCGCGACCGACCCTGACCGCGAAGGGGAAGCGATCAGCTGGCATGTGCTGGAAGTGTTGCGCAATAAGAAGGCACTCCCGGACAAGGTGGACCGGGTAACCTTCAACGCGATCACCAAGGCTGCGGTGACCGACGCGATGGCACATCCCCGAGCGCTCGACGAGGATCTGATCGACGCCTATCGCGCGCGCCGTGCTCTCGACTATCTGGTTGGCTTTACGCTGTCGCCGGTTCTCTGGCGCAAGCTTCCTGGCGCAAAATCCGCTGGCCGCGTCCAGTCGGTATCGCTCCGGCTGATCGTTGAACGGGAACGCGAAATCGAGGCGTTCGAGCCCCAGGAATATTGGTCGGTCTCGGCGCAGATGGAGCAGGGCGGTCAGGCGTTCGAAGCCCGCCTCACCATCCATGACGGCAAAAAGCTCGGCAAGATGGACCTGGTCAACGAAGAACAGGCGATGCTGGCCAAAGCGGCGGTAGAAAACGGGTTGTTCACCGTCGAAACGGTCGAAACCAAGCCGCTGACCCGCAATCCGCCGCCGCCCTTCACCACCTCGACCCTGCAGCAGGAAGCCGCGCGCAAGCTCGGCTATTCCGCCAGCCACACCATGCGGATCGCCCAGCAGCTTTATGAAGATGGTGCGATCACCTATATGCGGACCGACGGCGTGCAGATGGATGGCAGCGCCATTTCGGCTGCACGCAAGGCAATTTCCGACCGCTATGACGCCAGCTATGTCCCGGACAGCCCGCGTATTTACAAGAGCAAGGCCAAGAATGCGCAGGAAGCGCATGAAGCGATCCGCCCGACCAGCTTTACCAAGGCAAGCGTCGGCAGCGGCGACCATGCCAAGCTGTACGATCTCATCCTGAAGCGCGCGATGGCCAGCCAGATGGCCTCGGCCCGGCTCGAACGCACGACCGTGGAAATGCTCGACGGCACCGGTAAGACAGGTCTTCGAGCCAACGGACAGGTCGTCAAATTCCCCGGTTTTCTAGCGCTTTACGAAGAAGGTCGCGATGACGACAAGGATGAGGATGGCGGTTTGCTGCCAGCCATGTCCAAGGGTGACAGCCCGGCCAAAAAATCGGTTGACGCACTCCAGCATTTCACCCAGCCGCCGCCGCGCTACAGCGAGGCCAGCCTGGTCAAGAAGATGGAAGAACTCGGCATCGGCCGCCCGTCGACCTATGCCTCAATCATCAAGACGCTGAAGGACCGGGCCTATGTCCGGATCGAGAAGAACCGCTTTTTCGCCGAGGAAAGCGGCCGCCTTTTGACCGGCTTTCTCGAGCGCTTCTTCGATCGCTACGTCGCCTATGATTATACCGCCGGACTCGAGGACGAACTCGACGAGGTCAGCGGTGGCCGGGCGCAATGGCAGGCTATTCTCGAGGCCTTCTGGCACGACTTCAAGCCGAAGACGGTCGAGGTGATGGAGAAATTGCCATCGGAAGTGACGGCCGAACTGGACAAATTTCTCGAACCCTATTTATTCCCGGAAAAGGAAGATGGCAGCGATCCCCGGCTGTGCCCGCGCTGCAACGAGGGCAAGCTGGCGCTGCGCGGCGGCCGCTTCGGTGCCTTTGTCGCCTGTTCCAACTATCCCGAATGCAAGTTCACCCGGCGCTTTGCGCAGGGCGGCGGTGCCAATGCCGAAGAGGACGAGGGCCCGCAGGAACTGGGCGTCGACCCGGACAGCGACGAGAAGATCACCAAAAAAGTCGGCCGTTTCGGACCTTATGTCGAGAAGGGCGAAGGCAAGGAAGCCAAGCGTTCCTCGATCCCCAAGGACATCCCCGCCGAAGATTTCGGTCTCGAATGGGCGGTCAAGCTGCTGTCGCTGCCCCGCGAGGTCGGCATTCATCCGGAAACCGGCGAGCCGGTTATGGCGCAGATCGGTCGCTACGGCCCCTATCTTAGCCACAATGGCAAGTCGGCACGGCTGGAAAACACCGCCGAAGTCTTCGAAATCGGCATGAACGCAGCGGTTGCAAAGCTTGCCGATGCGGCGAAAAACGGCGGTGGTCGTGGTCGCGGCAAGATGGAACCGCTCAAGATCATGGGCGCCCATCCGCGCACCGAGGCCGAGATCAAGCTGATGGACGGTCGCTACGGCCCCTATGTCACCGATGGCACGACCAATGCGTCGCTGCCCAAGACGGTCGACAAGGACCAGCTGACTCTCGAAGAAGCCGCCCAGCTGATCGACGACCGCGCGGCCAAGGGGCCGGCCAAGAAGCGGGCGAAGAAGGCCGCGCCAAAGAAGAAACCAGCGGCCAAGAAAAAGCCCGCAGCGAAGAAAAAACCTGCGGCCAAAAAGAAGCCGGCAGCGAAGAAAACCGCTGCGAAGAAACCTGCGGCCAAAGCCGAGACGGAATAGGGCAGGGAGGCGCCGGCAGGATTTGCCGGTGCCTCGCCCCGAACGGGCTCAGGCCGAACCGGCCAGGTCCTGCTGGCGGGTATTTCGCGAAATGAGCGGCGGGATTTACCTGCCGCGCCGGGCTCCGGCTACTTGACCCAGTCCAGCCCCATGTCCTGGTAGAGGTTCTTGTCCTCGTCCCAGTTGGCGCTGACCTTGACGTGCAGGTAGAGATGCACCGGCTTGCCGAGGATGCCGGACAGTTCCGCCCGGGCCTTGGCACCGATTTCCTTGATCTGGTGACCGCCCTTGCCGAGGATGATCGCCTTCTGGCTGGCCTTTTCGACCACGATTTGCTGGTGGATTTCGAGCGAACCGTCGGGCCGCTCCTTATATTGCTCCATCGCGATCGCGGTGGCGTAGGGCAGTTCGGCATGCAGCTGCCGGAACACCTGCTCGCGGGTGATTTCCGCTGCCAGAATGCGTTCGCTGGCATCCGAGACCTGGTCGGCGGGAAAATGCCAGTGACCTTCCGGCATCGCCTCGGTCAGATAGGCTTTCAGTTCGTCCAAACCATCGCCGGTTTTGGCGCTGACGAAGAAGGTCTCGTCGAAATCAGCCAGCTCGTGCAGCTTGACGACATGACCCAGCATCTTGTCCTTGGCGGCAATATCGACCTTGTTCATGACGAGAATGGTCTTTTCCGACCGGTGCTTAATCCGTTCGACGATCGAGGTGACCTTGGTACCCAGGCCGGCTCGCGCGTCGACCAGCATCACGATGATATCGGCATCCTCGGCCCCTTCCCACGCGGCGGAGACCATCGCCCGGTCAAGCCGGCGGTGGGGTTCGAAAATGCCCGGCGTGTCAACCAGCAGCAACTGCGTATCGGCTTCGATCGCGATACCCAGAAGCCGCGTTCTCGTGGTTTGGGGCTTGGAACTGGTGATCGCCACCTTCTGTCCGACCAGAGCATTGATCAGGGTCGATTTGCCGGCATTGGGGGCGCCGATCAGGGCCACTACGCCGCATTTTTGAGTCATGTGTATTTTTCCAGAAATTTCCGTGCAGCTTCGGTCTCTGCTGCCTGAATGGCAGAAGCCGTTGCCTCGACCGAGCCTATATTGCTGACACTCACCCTGACGGTGAATTTCAGATCGTGGTGCGGGCCGCTTTTATCGACCAGTTCATAAGCCGGAACCTTGCGATTATTGGCGGCGGCCCACTCCTGCAAGGCAGATTTGGGGTGCCTGACATCGGCCACCGTTGCGGAGAGTCTGCTTTCCCAATGACGCAGGATAAAGCTGCGAGCCGCCTCCATGCCATGATCAAGATAGACCGCACCAATCAGGGACTCCATGACATCGCCAAGGACTTTCACGCTGTGCCGAGCACCATCATCGCGCGCTTGCTTCCCCAATAGAACGTGATTGCCGACACCAATATGCTTTGCGACATCGCCGCAGACCGGGCCAGAGACAAGTCCGTTCAGTCGTTGCGACAATTGCCCCTCGGGCTCGTCGGGGAACTGGTTGTAGAGGTGATCTGCGATCACCAGTCCCAGCACCCGGTCTCCCAGAAACTCAAGGCGCTGATAATCTTCTTCGCCATGGCTGCCATGTGTCGCAGCTCTTTTGTAAAGCTCTGGCTTGCCAGGCTGCTGGCTCGTGATCTCCGCGATCCATTCAAGAAAGTCGGAGCGGCTCAAAATCTTTTCCCGATCCGGTCCCAGCGGGCAGCGCTAATCCAGGTCCATGGCTTGATCCATTCCGCCGAACCGTCCGTTGAAAATACGGAGATTAGCGCTTTTCCGACGAGATTTTCTTCGGGCACCATACCGATTGCCTGACCTTCCTGTGCCGGAAAGCGGCTGTCGGCGCTGCGGTCTCGATTATCACCCATCAGAAACATATGGCCCTCCGGCACGACAAAGGCCTGAGTATTGTCGCCTTCCGAATTTTGGTCAACATCGAGTACGCGATAGGTGACACCGTTGGGAAGGGTCTCCTGAAATTGCGGATAATGACAAATCGGCGTTCCATCTTGTTTGGTCGATTCAAACTCGGGACGGTAACAGGGGCTGTTGGGAGACACGGGAAGCTCGAAATCGTCGATCCTCTTGCGCTCTATGGGCGTCCCGTTGATGGATACGATGCCGTCGGTGACCTGAATGATGTCGCCAGAAAGTCCGATCACCCGTTTGATATAATCGTCATGGGCGTTGGGCGGGGCCTTGAACACCACAACATCACCGGGTTCGGGAGAATGGGGCAATATCCGCCCGGGGATCAGGGGAGCGCTGAAGGGCAAACTATATTGGGAAAAACCATAAGGCCATTTGGCAACCAGCAGATAGTCGCCGACGACCAGGCGTGGCTGCATCGACTCCGATGGAATGTTGAACGGAGAGAAAATGAAACTGCGCAATATCAATATAAATATCGCCAATTTCACTAGGAACGCGACAAAATCGCCGGTTTCCGATCTTTCTGCTTTGTTTCGCGCCATGGCGCCCCTTCGCTGACAATGGCTTTGGCGTCAAGAATTCTTGCGTTCTGCCGACCACTGCTATTTTCGCCTTGAGACCATCCTATCCGGCGGATAGGGCAGAAGCGGTCAACGGGGCGCGCACTTCAGACATGCAGAGATTGGATGATAGAATGACTTCAGACCTTTGGCAGACCATTAAAAAACGTCCACAATCCACGCTGAACGCGCTGTTCGAAGGCGATGGTGATCGAGCAAAAAACTTCTCCCTGGAGCAAGCAGGTATCTATTTCGATTTTTCGAAAACTCATCTCGATCAAGCCACGGTGCAGGCTTTCCGGAACCTGGCCGATGATGTCGAGCTTCCTGCCAAGACCAATGCCCTGCTTTCGGGCGAAGCCGTGAATGTCAGCGAGGGCAGGGCAGCGGAACATTGCGCAGAACGCGGGATGGGCAGCCCGGCGAGCGTGGAAAATGCGCATGCGCTGCACCAGCGGATGAAAAGCCTGATAGAGATTATTGATTCCGGCGCGCTCGGTGAATTCACCCAGATCATCCATCTCGGCATTGGCGGGTCGGCGCTGGGACCAAAATTGCTCTATCGGGCGCTCAAGCTGGGCGACGAGAAATATGACCTTGAGGTGGTGTCGAATATTGACGGCACCGCGCTGGAGCCGGTCCTGGAGCGTTTTGTCGCCGAAAAGACATTGCTGGTTATAGCGTCCAAGACCTTCACGACGGCGGAAACCCTGTTGAATGCGCAGTCGGTGCTGGACTGGATGCGGGAGCAGGGAGTGGTGGATCCCCTGGGCCAGGTGGTGGCGCTGACCGCCAGTCCGGAGCAGGCGGTGCAATGGGGCATTGATGAAACCCGCATATTGCCATTCTCCGAGACCGTTGGCGGACGCTATTCGCTGTGGTCCTCGATCGGCTTCAGCGTCGCGCTCGCTCTGGGTTATGATGTTTTTGCCGATCTGCTGGCCGGCGCTGCGGCGATGGACGAGCATTTTCGAGCGGCCCCGTGGGACCGGAATATCCCGGTGCTGGCGGCCTTCTGCGACCAATATTATGCTCAGGCGCGAGGGTGCGAAACCCGAGCTGTATTTGCCTATGACGAGCGCCTCGGCCTGCTGCCCGACTATCTGCAGCAGCTGGAAATGGAGAGCAACGGCAAGTCGGTGACACGCGATGGGGAGCCGCTGTCGCTGCACTCCAGCCCGATCGTCTGGGGCGGCGTCGGCACCGATGCGCAGCATGCGGTGTTCCAGCTCCTCCACCAGGGCACCCATCTGGTTCCGGTTGAGTTTCTTGCCGTCATCGAACCGGGCGATTCTCTGGATCCCGCGCATCACAATGGCCTGCTGCTGAATTGCTTCGCGCAGGGCGCGGCCTTGATGGCGGGCAAAAAATCCGATGACAGTCATCGAAACTATCCGGGTGACAGACCATCGGTGACCATATTATTGGAAGAACTGGAGGCACGTTCACTCGGGGCGTTGCTCGCTTTCTACGAGCATCGGACATTCGTGAATGCGGCTTTATTGAATATCAATCCGTTCGATCAATTCGGTGTGGAACTCGGCAAACAGATGGCGAACACTCTTTCTGCGAACGACGGCAACCGTTTGGACGCATCGACCGAAGAGCTGAAAAAAAGGGCCTTTGGTACCTGAAAACAAGGAGTTACAGATGGCTGAATATGATTATGACCTGTTCGTTATCGGAGCAGGTTCCGGAGGAACGCGGGCAGCGCGGGTTTCGGCATCCTATGGCGCAAAAGTCGCTGTCGCCGAAGAATATCGCGTGGGCGGGACCTGTGTTATCCGCGGGTGCGTGCCGAAGAAGCTGCTGGTCTATGGCTCGCATTTTTCGGAAGAGCTGGAAGACGGAAAGAATTTCGGCTGGACTTGGGACAATGCCAAATTTGACTGGGCGAGATTGCGCGATCATGTCCTCAAGGACGTCGACCGGCTCAACAATGCCTATACAGAGACGCTTAAAAATCATGGGGTTGAGATCATCCTCGAACGCGCCGAGCTGACCGGGCCGCACGAGATCACGCTGGCCGGCGGCAGGACGGTGACGGCGAAATATATATTGATCGCGGTCGGGGCGTGGCCTGCAGTTGCCGATTTTCCGGGCAGCGAACATATGTCGACATCGAACGAGATGTTCCATCTCGAAAAGCTTCCGGAAACCATCATCATTTCCGGCGGGGGCTATATTGCCAATGAATTTGCCGGAATTTTCAATGGGTTGGGCAGCGATGTTACCGTGGTCAACCGCTCCGACATCATCCTGCGCGGCTATGATGAAAGCGTCCGCGATCGCCTGATCCAGATATCGCTGGCCAAGGGGATCAGCTATGAGTTCAACTGCGCCTTCGACAAGATCGAAAAACGCGATGACGGTGCGCTGGATGTCTACATGAACGGCAAAAAAGACCCGATTCGTGCCGATATTGTGCTCGCGGCGACCGGAAGGCGACCAAAAGTTGACGGTTTGGGGCTGGAAACGGCCGGGGTCGCGGTCGATGACAGAAATGCGATCATCGTCGACGAATATAGTCGGACCAATGTCGAGAATATCTATGCTGTCGGTGATGTCACCGACCGCGTCCAGCTTACTCCGATCGCGATTCGCGAAGGCCAGGCATTTGCCGATACCGTGTTCGGCGATAACCCGCGCACCGTCGACTATGAGAATATCCCTTCAGCGGTCTTCTCCCAGCCTCCGATTGCCTCGGTTGGTCTGACCGAAGGCGAGGCGCGGGAGAAATATGGCAATATCCGGGTTTATTCCTCGGATTTCAGGGCGATGCGCAATGTCTTTGCCGACCGGCCGGAGCGCAGCCTCTACAAGATGATCGTCGAGCATCCGACCGAGAAAATTCTCGGCCTGCATATGATCGGTCCCGATGCGCCGGAAATTCTGCAGGCTGCGGCAATCGCTGTCAAAGCGGGCCTCACCAAGCAGGCATTTGACGATACGGTTGCGCTGCATCCCAGCATGGCCGAGGAACTGGTGCTGTTCAAATAGGCTGACGCTACGGCAGCTGCCATCAAAGCTCAGGTTTAATTGTACGATTAATTACTATTGAGGATTGCCTAACCGGCTGTGCATTGACTAGGGCATTTGGCACCAAGTGATTCACAGCCGGGGGATGCATGTCAGACATTATCGCACAATTGGAAGCCAAGCGCGCCGAAGCCATGCTTGGCGGCGGCCAGAAACGGATCGACGCCCAGCACGCCAAGGGCAAGCTGACCGCGCGCGAGCGGCTCGATATCCTGCTCGATGAAGATTCGTTCGAGGAAATCGACATGTATGTCGAGCATAATTGCGTCGATTTTGGCATGGACGAACAGCATATTCCGGGCGACGGCGTTGTCACCGGTTCCGGTACGATCAACGGCCGTCTGGTCTATGTCTTCTCGCAGGATTTCACCGTCTTTGGGGGTTCGCTCTCCGAACGCCATGCCGAGAAAATCTGCAAGGTGCTCGACAATGCGATGAAGGTCGGCGCGCCGGTCATCGGTATCAACGACAGCGGCGGTGCCCGCATCCAGGAAGGCGTCGCCTCGCTCGGCGGCTATGCTGATGTGTTCCAGAAAAATGTCCTCGCCAGCGGCGTGATCCCGCAGCTCAGCCTGATCATGGGACCCTGTGCCGGCGGTGCGGTCTATTCGCCGGCGATGACCGATTTCATCTTCATGGTGAAGGACAGCAGTTACATGTTCGTCACCGGGCCGGATGTGGTCAAGACGGTGACCAACGAGATCGTCACCCAGGAGGAACTGGGCGGTGCGGTGACGCATACGACCAAGACCAGCGTGGCCGATCTCGCCTATGACAATGATATCGAGGCGCTGCTGGCTGCGCGCGACTTTATCGACTTTATGCCGTTGTCCAATCGCGAGGAAGTCCCCGAACGGCCGACCGCCGATCCGTGGGACCGGCTCGAGGAAAGCCTCGATACCTTGATCCCCGAAAATGCCAATCAGCCTTATGATATGCACGAGGTCATCCGCAAGATGGTGGACGAAGGCGATTTCTTCGAGGTCCAGCCTGCCCATGCCGGCAATATCATCTGCGGCTTCGGCCGGATGGAAGGCGCCACCGTCGGCGTTGTCGCCAACCAGCCGATGGTTCTCGCCGGCTGCCTGGATATCAACGCGTCCAAGAAGGCAGCGCGTTTTGTCCGCTATTGCGATGCGTTCAATATTCCGATCATCACTCTGGTCGATGTACCCGGATTTCTGCCCGGCACTTCACAAGAGCATAATGGCATCATCAAGCATGGCGCGAAGCTGCTCTTTGCCTATGCCGAGGCGACGGTACCGAAAATCACCATCATCACCCGCAAGGCCTATGGCGGTGCTTATGATGTGATGGCGTCGAAGCATTTGCGCGGCGATCTCAACTATGCCTGGCCGACCGCCGAAATCGCGGTGATGGGGGCCAAGGGCGCGGTCGAGATCATCTTCCGCGGCAGGACGGCAGAAGAAATTGCCGAGCGGACCGCCCAATATGAAGCCCGCTTTGCCAACCCGTTTATCGCGGCGCAAAAGGGCTTTATCGACGAGGTGATCATGCCGCATTCGACCCGGCGGCGGGTTGCTCTGGGTCTACGGAAGCTGCGGAACAAGCAGCTGGAAAATCCGTGGAAGAAGCATGACAATATTCCGTTGTGATAATTTGCAGGTGCAGCCCGTAATCCGTCATTGCGAGCGCAGCGAAGCAATCCAGGGCCGCGAGCGACGCTCTGGATTGCTTCGTCGCTCCGCTCCTCGCAATGACGAGGTGGGGCAATGAACGGTGAAACAGCCTGCTGTCTATATCATGGCCAGCAAACGAAACGGGACTCTCTACACCGGAGTGACATCCAATCTCCCGCAGCGGGCCTGGCAGCATCGCGAGGGCGTCGCGGATGGATTTACCAGACGTTATCGGTGCAAGATGCTGGTCTGGTTTGAAATGCACGACAATATGGAAGCCGCGATTGTGCGAGAGAAGCAAATCAAGGCCGGATCGAGGAAGAAGAAACTGGCGTTGATCGAGTCTTTTAATCCGCACTGGCGGGACCTCTACGGAGATATCGCGCATGGTTGACGGCAATTGTCATTGCGAGCGCAGCGAAGCAATCCAGGACGTCGATTGCCGCTCTGGATTGCCGCGTCGCCTGCGGCTCCTCGCAATGACGAGGGAGCATCGCGCCATTGCGAGCGCAGAGAAGCAATCGAGAGCTTCGCTTGCCGCCCTGGCTTGTTTCGTCGCGTTCGCTCCTTGCAATCACGGAGGGTTTCCATGCCAACAGGCCTAGTAGCCCTTCTCGACGATGTCGCAGCCATTGCCAAGGTAGCTGCCGCATCGGTGGACGATATCAGTGTCGCGGCGGCCCGCGCTGGCACCAAGTCCGCCGGCGTGGTGATCGACGATGCGGCGGTGACGCCGCAATATATGACGGGCTTTTCGCCGGCGCGCGAACTGCCGATGATCTGGAAGATCACCAAGGGCTCGTTCCGCAACAAGCTGCTTTTTCTTTTGCCTGCGGCGGTTCTGCTGGGACAATTTGCCCCCTTTCTGATCCCGATAATCCTGATCTGCGGCGGCCTGTTTCTCTGTTATGAGGCGGCGGAAAAAGTGCTGGAAATGGTCCATGTCGACGAGACCACCAAGCACGAAAAGCCGGTGCTCGACGAAGGCCCCGGCCGCGAGGAGGAGATGGTGGCCAGTGCAATCCGCACCGATCTGATCCTGTCAGCCGAGATCATGGCGATTGCGCTGTCCGAAGTGACCGAACAGGTCTGGTGGCAGCAGGCGATCATCCTGGCGCTGATCGCGGTCGTCATTACTGTCGGGGTTTACGGCGCGGTCGCGCTGATCGTGAAGATGGACGATATCGGCCTGCATCTGGCGCGGGAAAATGAAGGCTTCATCGCTTCTTTTGGTCGCGGCCTGATCAAGCTGATGCCGAAACTACTGTCCGCCATCTCGATCATCGGCACGCTCGCCATGGCCTGGGTCGGCGGTGGTCTGCTGGTGCATAATATTGCGGCCATCGGATGGCACGGCCCCGAGCATCTGATCGACTGGATCTCGCATCCGCTGGTCGGCCTGTTCCCGGCATCGGCCGCGTCATTCGCCACCGGCATCAGCTTCGCGATCCTGTCCGGCCTGCTCGGTGTGGCGGTCGGTTCGCTGATCGCACCGCTGGTGCACAAGTTCATGCCGCACGGGGAAAAGCATTGAAGCAATGGTTTTGAATTCGGGAAAAGACAATATCGTCATTGCGAGCGCAGCGCAGCAATTCAGGGTGTCGCTTGCCGCTCTGGACCGCCGCGTCGCTATCGCTCCTCGCAATGACGGTAACGGAGGAATGAAATGAAACTCGGAAGACTCAATCATATCGGCGTTGTGACGCCTTCCATCACCGACAGCATCGCCCACTGGCGCGATGTCATGGGTGCGACCTCGATTTGCGAGCCCTTTGACCTGCCGGCGCAGGGCGTGAAGGTCTGCTTCGTTGACACACCGGCAGAAGGACCGACCAACGGCACCCAGATCGAACTGATCGAGCCGCTCGGCGAGGACAGTCCCATTTACGGTTTTCTGACCAAGAACCCGCTCGGCGGCCAGCATCATGTCTGCTTTGAAGTGCCCGACATTCATGCGGCGAAGGCGGAGTTTGAAGCGATGGGCAAGCGGGTGCTCGGCGAACCGCGCATCGGTGCGCACGGCACGCTTATCTTTTTTGTGCATCCCAAGGATATGGGCGGGATGCTAACCGAGATCATGGAAACGCCCAAGGGGCATTAATTATCTGCCGTCAGGGGTGAGCCTGTCGAACCCCGGCTCTCGTCGATAGGCGTCCTTCGACAAGCTCAGGACTAACGGACAAACGGAGAATATCAGAACATGGATTTCGAAAATATCAAGCTCGCCATCACCGATCAGGTCGCCACGATCACGCTCAACAAGCCGGAGCGGCTCAACGCCTGTTCGCTTGGCATGGCGGATGATATCTATATCGCGCTGGACAAGCTGGAAGACGCGCGCGCGCTGGTGATTATCGGCGAAGGCCGCGCCTTTTGCGCCGGGGCCGATCTTCAGGCGAAGAATGACAGCGCCCTGTCCGGCGGGCAGGGCAGCTATGCCGCGCTCAACCAGCATTATAATCCGCTGATGCTGAAACTGGCGAAAATGAATATTCCGACGATTACGGCCGTCAATGGTCCTGCTGCGGGCGTCGGCTGTTCGATTGCGCTCGCCAGCGACTTTGCGATCGCCGGAAAATCAGCCTATTTCCTGCAGGCCTTTGTCAATATCGGCCTGGTGCCCGATGGCGGCGCATCTTGGATGCTGGCCCGTCTGGTCGGCAAGGCGCGGGCGACAGAGATGATGTTACTCGGCGAGAAGATTTCGGGTGAAAAGGCCGCGGACTGGGGCATGATCTACAAATGCGTCGAAGATGATGCGTTGATGGACGAAACCGGCACGCTGGCAAGACGCCTGGCAGACGGCCCTACCGTGGCTCTGGGCGTCATGCGGCAGAATCTGGCGGCAGCGCTGGAAAGTGACTATGCTTCGGCGCTGTTTCGGGAATCCGAAGGCCAGCGGATCGCCGGCGACAGCAAGGATGCGCGGGAAGGGGCCATTTCCTTCCTGCAGAAGCGCAAACCCGAGTTCAAGGGTGAATGAATCCCGTTTGCGCCGAGCCGGGCAACTTCAGCCATGCTGACGGTACCACTCGTCCGGGCGGGATGGTTCGACAGGCTCGTCGCTAACGGCTAATATAGTAGAATATGGATATACAGGGCAGATATGACTGACAAACCGACACTCAAGGACTGGCAGGAACTGGCTGACAAGGAGGTCAAGGGGCGCGACCTGACCTGGCAGACGCCAGAAGGCATCGCCGTCAAGCCGCTCTATACGGCCGATGACGCCGGCGATCCGGGCTTGCCCGGCTTTGCTCCGTTCACCCGCGGGGTCAAGGCGAGCATGTATGCCGGGAGGCCCTGGACGATCCGCCAATATGCCGGCTTTTCGACCGCCGAGGAATCCAACGCTTTCTATCGCCGCAATCTGGCGGCGGGTCAGAAGGGCCTGTCGGTAGCATTCGACCTGGCCACCCACCGCGGCTATGACAGCGACCATCCGCGCGTAGTCGGTGATGTCGGCAAGGCCGGCGTGGCGATCGACAGTATCGAGGACATGAAGATCCTGTTCGACCAGATTCCGCTCGACGAGATGTCGGTGTCGATGACGATGAACGGCGCGGTCATTCCGTGCCTCGCCTTCTATATTGTCGCGGCGGAAGAGCAGGGGGTGTCGCAGGACAAGCTCTCCGGCACTATCCAGAATGATATTCTGAAGGAGTTCATGGTCCGCAACACCTATATCTATCCGCCGGCGCCGAGCATGCGGATCATCTCCGATATTATCGCCTATACGTCTGAGCATATGCCGAAGTTCAACAGTATCTCGATCAGCGGCTATCATATGCACGAGGCCGGGGCGACGGCGGTGCAGGAACTGGCCTTCACGATCGCCGACGGGCGGGAATATGCCAAGCAGGCGATGGCGACGGGGCTTGATATCGATGCCTTTGCCGGGCGGTTGAGTTTCTTCTTCGGCATCGGCATGAATTTCTTCATGGAAATCGCCAAGCTGCGTGCGGCTCGGACGCTGTGGTACCGGGTGATGGACGGGCTGGGCGCGCAATCCGAGCGCTCGAAAATGCTGCGGACCCATTGCCAGACGTCCGGCGTGTCGCTGACCGAGCAGGACCCCTATAATAATGTGATCCGGACGACGATCGAGGCGATGGCCGCAACGCTCGGCGGCACCCAGTCGCTGCACACCAATGCGCTCGACGAGGCAATTGCCCTGCCGACCGACTTTTCCGCTCGCATCGCCCGCAACACGCAGATCGTGCTGCAGGAAGAGGCGGGCATCACCAAGGTCGTCGATCCGCTCGGCGGCAGCTATTATATCGAGGCGCTGACCGACGAGCTGGTCGAGAAGGCCTGGGAGATTATCGAAAAGGTCGATGCCGAGGGTGGTATGGCGAAAGCGGTCGCTGATGGCTGGCCCAAGGCGATGATCGAGGAAGCGGCCGCGGGACGACAGGCAGCCGTGGACCGCGGCGATGCCGTGATCGTCGGAGTCAACAAATATCGCCGCGAAGCGGAAGATCCGATGGAAACACTGGATATCGACAATGCGAAAGTCCGTCAGGGGCAGATCGCCCGGCTCGAGAAGATGCGCGCCGATCGCGACGAGGGTGCCTGTCAGGACGCGCTGAAAGCACTGACCGAGGGGGCCAAGGCGAATGGCAATGTTCTGGCGCTGGCGGTCGATGCGGCACGCAAGCGGGCGTCGCTTGGCGAGATTTCGGATGCGATGGAAGCGGTATTCGGTCGCTATGAAACCCGTCCGACGCCGGTCAAGGGCATTTATGGCGCGGCCTATGAAGGCGATGCGCGCTATGCGATGGTGATCGAGGGCGTCGATGCGGTGTCGCAGCGGCTGGGCCGCAAGCCCAAGATCCTAGTCGCCAAAATGGGCCAGGACGGTCATGATCGCGGTGCCAATGTCGTGTCCAGCGCCTTTACCGATATGGGTTTTGACGTCATTTCGGGGCCTTTGTTCCAGACGCCGAAGGAAACCGCCGAGCTCGCCCTGTCGGAAGATGTGGACGCGGTCGGTGCCTCCAGCCTCGCGGCGGGTCACAAGACCCTGATCCCCGAGCTGATCAATCTGCTGAAAGAGGCCGGGCGCGGCGATATCAAGGTTTTTGCCGGCGGTGTGATCCCGGCCAAGGACTATGAATTCCTGCGCAACAGCGGTGTGGTCGGAATCTATGGACCGGGCAGCAATATTGTGGAATGTGCGGCCGATATTTTGAGATTGCTGGGGCACAATATGCCCCCCGAAGAGGAAGCTGCGGAATGAGTGACGTGACAGAGACGGAAGAAACGGGCGTGCGCAATGATTGGACCCGCGAGGAAATCGCGGCCTTGTTCGAGCTGCCGTTCGACGAACTGGTGTTCCGGGCGGCTTCCGTTCACCGCGAGCATCACACGCCGGGGCATGTGCAGCTGTCGACCCTGCTGTCGATCAAGACCGGCGGCTGCCCGGAGGATTGCGGCTATTGCAACCAGTCGGCGGGCGCGAAATCGGGCCTGAAGGCGGAGAAGCTGATCGATGTCCGCACCGTGCTGCAGACGGCGGCACAGGCGAAGGACCGGGGTTCGTCGCGCTTCTGCATGGGCGCGGCCTGGCGCAATCCCAAGGACCGCGACATGCCGGCGATCATCGAGATGGTGAAGGGCGTGCGGCAGATGGGTATGGAAACCTGCATGACGCTGGGCATGCTGACCGAGAAGCAGTCGCAGATGCTCGCCGAGGCGGGGCTGGATTATTATAATCACAATATCGATACCTCGCCCGAACATTATGAGAAGGTGATCACCACGCGCACCTTTGAAGACCGGCTGGAAACGCTGGAAAATGTCCGCAACAGCGGCATCAATGTCTGCTCCGGCGGCATTGTCGGCATGGGCGAGACGCGCGCCGACCGGGTCGGTTTTGTGCATGCGCTGGCGACCCTGCCAAGGCATCCGGAAAGCGTGCCGGTCAATGCGCTGGTGCCGGTCAAGGGCACGGTGCTCGGCGATATGCTGGCCGACACGCCGCTGGCGAAGATCGACGATATTGAATTTGTCCGCACGATTGCGGTGGCGCGGATCACCATGCCCGCCTCGATGGTGCGCCTGTCCGCTGGTCGCGAAAGCATGTCGGAAAGCACGCAGGCCCTGTGCTTCCTGGCAGGTGCCAACAGCATCTTTACCGGCGATAAGTTGCTGACCACGGGCAATGCCGGCGATGATGCGGATGAGGCGATGTTTGCGAAACTGGGGCTGGTGCCGATGGCGGCAGAACCGAGAGAAAATCAATTAGAGGCTGCCGAATAAGTTATGTTCAAAAAAATCCTGATCGCCAACCGCGGCGAAATCGCCTGCCGGGTCATTCGCACTGCCCAGAAGATGGGGATCAAGACGGTTGCCGTCTATTCCGACGCCGATGCGCGGTCGCCGCATGTGAAGATGGCGGACGAGGCTGTGCATATCGGGCCGTCGCCTGCCGGGGAATCCTATCTGGTCGCCGAGAAGATCATCGCGGCCTGCAAGGAAACCGGCGCGGAAGCGGTGCATCCGGGCTATGGCTTTCTGTCCGAGCGGACCAGCTTTGCGCAGGAACTGGCGGACAATGATATCGCCTTTATCGGCCCGCCGATCAACGCGATCGCGGCGATGGGCGACAAGATCGAGTCGAAGAAGCTGGCCGAAAAGGCCGGCGTCAGCGTGGTTCCCGGTCATATCGGCGAGATTGACGATACCGAACATGCGGTGCGCATCGCGTCCGAGATCGGCTATCCGGTAATGATGAAGGCCAGCGCCGGCGGCGGCGGCAAGGGCATGCGGCTCGCCTGGAATGAACAGGATGTCCGTGAGGGCTTTGAAGCGACCAAGCGCGAAGGCCTGGCCAGCTTTGGCGATGACCGCGTGTTTATCGAGAAATTCATCGAACAGCCGCGCCATATCGAGATCCAGGTGCTGGGCGACAAGCATGGCAATGTCATCTATCTCGGCGAACGCGAATGTTCGATCCAGCGCCGCCACCAGAAGGTGGTCGAGGAAGCGCCATCGCCCTTTGTCGATCCCGAGATGCGCAAGAAAATGGGCGAGCAGGCCGTCGCTCTGTCGCAGGCCGTGGGCTATTACAGCGCCGGCACGGTCGAGCTGATCGTCGGCGCCGACAAGAGCTTCTATTTCCTCGAAATGAACACCCGCCTGCAGGTCGAGCATCCGGTCACCGAATATATCACCGGCCTCGATCTGGTCGAACAGATGATCCGCGTCGCCTATGGCGAGAAACTGCCGCTGACGCAGGATGAGGTCAAGCTCACTGGCTGGGCGGTCGAAAACCGCGTTTATGCCGAAGACCCCTATCGCGGCTTCCTGCCGTCCACCGGTCGCCTGGTCAAATACCGGCCGCCGGAAGCGGAAGAAGGCATCCGCGTCGACGACGGTGTTGCCGAGGGCGGCGAGGTCTCGATCTTCTATGATCCGATGATTGCCAAGCTGATCACCTATGGCAAGACCCGGATCGAGGCGATCGACCGCCAGATCGACGCGCTCAACCGGTTCGAGATCAAGGGCCCCGGCCACAATATCGATTTCCTCTCGGCGCTGATGCAGCACGAGCGGTTCCGCGAAGGCAATATCACCACCAATTTCATCGCCGAGGAATATCCCGACGGTTTCCAGGGCGCGCCCGCGTCTGACGAGTTGCTTCGCAATCTCGCTGCCATCGGTGCCTTCGCCGCCACTGCCCACGCCGACCGCGCCCGCCGCGTCGACAACCAGCTTGGCAAAAGGCTCGACCCGCCATCGGAATGGCAGGTCAAGATCGGCGACACGATCATGGACGTGTCGATCTCCGAGGAAGAAATCACGGTTGATGGTCAGGATGTCAATCTGTCGACCGAATATACGCCGGGCGACAGCCTGATCCTCGCTACGGTGGACGACAAGCCACTGTCCGTGAAGATCGCCAAGACCGCCGACGGCTTTGCTCTCAACAGCAATGGCGCAACCCACAAGGCGCGCATCCTGCCCGCCCATGTGGCGCAGCATGCGGTTCATATGATCGAAAAGATTCCGCCCGACCTGTCCAAATATCTGCTCTGCCCGATGCCCGGCCTGCTGGTCGCCCTGCATGTCGAAGTCGGCGAAGCGGTTGTCGAGGGCCAGCCGCTGGCCGTCGTCGAGGCGATGAAGATGGAAAATATCCTGCGCGCCGAAAAAAATGGCGTGGTGAAATCGCTGGAAGCTGCACAAGGCGATAGCCTTGCCGTCGATGCCGTGATACTCGAACTGGAATAAAATCGCCTGGGGGAGGGCAATGGATGGCCAGTGAAGTCGCAATGGCGGGGCAGCGGGAACCGACGCAGAAAGAGATTCGTCTGGTCATCGCCGCCTCGTCCGCAGGCACTATTTTCGAATGGTATGATTTCTTCATCTACGGCACGCTGGCATCGCTGATCGGCGCGGCCTTTTTTCCTTCCGAAAACGAGACGCTGCAATTGCTGCTGGTATGGGCCGGATTTGCCATCGGCTTCGGCTTTCGCCCGCTTGGCGCCATTCTCTTCGGCTATCTCGGTGACAAGCTCGGTCGCAAATATACGTTTCTGGTGACGGTGACCCTGATGGGTATCGCCACTGCCGGCGTCGGCCTGATTCCGGGCGCCGCCAGCATCGGGATTGCGGCACCGGTGATCGTGATCCTGCTGCGGATCATTCAGGGCCTAGCGCTCGGCGGCGAATATGGCGGCGCCGCCATCTATGTCGCGGAACATGCGCCAAGGGAAAAACGCGGCTTTTATACAAGTTTCATCCAGGCGAGCGTCGCTGGCGGGTTCGTGCTCAGCATCGCCGTGGTACTGAGCTGCCGCTTCCTGATTCCACCGGAGGAATTTGCCGCATGGGGCTGGCGGGTGCCCTTCCTGCTGTCGATCGTCCTGCTGGCAATTTCGCTGTGGATGCGACTCAAGCTGTCGGAAAGCCCGGTGTTCCGGGCGATGAAGGAAGCGGGCAAGATGTCCGGCAATCCCTTCACCGAAAGCTTCACCTATCCCGGCAACAAGAAGCGCATATTTGTGGCGCTGTTCGGCATAACCGGAGGTCTTACCACCATCTGGTATACGGCCTTTTTCTCCGGCCTGTCCTTTCTGCGCGGGCCGATGCGGGTGGACGAGCTGACCGTGGAGATATTGGTATTCATCGCCGGTCTGGTCGCCATGTCCTTCTATCTGTTTGTTGGCAAATGGTCGGACAGGGTGGGGCGCAAGAAACCGATCATCATCGGCAATATCCTGATCCTTGTGCTGCTTTTTCCCTGCTTCTGGGCGCTGGGCCATCTCGCCAATCCCGGTCTATGGGACAGCGCGAAAAGCGCACCGGTGCAGGTCGCAGGCCAGCAGTGCAGCACCGATCCCTTTGCCGATCTTGTCGGCAGCACGCCCAGCGATTGCGGAAAGATACTCGAAGCGCTGACCGCCAGCGGCGTTCCCTATGATGTGGTCGAGGCAGAAGAGCTGCGGGTGACCGTCGGTGGCACCGAGCTGCCTGTCGCTACAACGCTGTCAGCAAGCTCCGCCGATCGCAAGCTGGCCCTTGAATCCAGCCTTATGGCCCATGGCTATGATTTTGCCGATCGCCAGCCTTCGACGCTGGCGCTTGCGGGCATAGTCGGTGTGTTGATGGTCCTCGGGGCGCTGAGCGCGATGAACTATGGTTCGGTCGCAGCGCTGCTGGCGGAAATGTTCCCCGCGAAGATCCGCTACAGCTCGATGTCGATACCCTATCATATCGGAGCGGGCTATTTCGGCGGGTTCCTGCCGCTGATCGCCGGCTATATCGTGGCGCGGTCGGGAGATGTCTATGCCGGTCTCTGGTACACGTGGATCTTCGTGTTCATCGCGCTGCTCGTGGGCTGGTGGGGCATACCCGACGATCCCGAAGCGGCGCTCGACGAAGGCCGACAAAAGCCCTAACGCCCGATCCATGAGTGATACCCATATCCCGATTCCGGCAACCGCCAGAGTGAAGCTCGACCGTGCTGCGCTGGTTGCAAACTGGACGGCGCTCGACCGATTGTCCGGGAAGGCGAAAGCGGGCGCGGCGGTAAAGGCCAATGGCTATGGGCTTGGCGTGCGCGATGTCGTTTCCTGTCTGCTGGCAGCCGGCTGCGAGGATTTTTTCGTTGCCAATTGGCAGGAGGCGCGCGAGATCGAGGATCTGACTGCGGGCAGGGCAGCAGTGTCAGTGCTCAACGGGGTTCAGAAAGCCGATATGCCTTTTGCATCCCGGTCGCCGGCAAAGCCGGTGCTCAACAGTCTGGAACAGGTGCAGCGCTGGCTGCCGACCGCAAGGCCCTGTGATCTCATGATCAACAGCGGCATGAATCGTCTCGGCATCAATGTCGCCGATCTGCAACCGGATATCCTGACCGGACTGACTATCGATATCGGCATGAGCCATCTTGCCTCCGCCGACGAGGACGGATCACAGAACAGGGACCAGCTGGCCTGCTACAAGGCTGCGCTAGAAATCCTGCCTGTCTGCCGGACAAGCCTGGCCAACAGCGCCGGCATCGCACTGGGTGAAGATTATCATTTCGATGTTACCCGGCCCGGCTTGTCCCTATACGGGGGCGTTCAGCGGCCCGAACTGGAAAAGGTGGTCCGCCAGGTCGCCGCATTGCAAGCGGAAATCATCCAGGTCCGTACGCTCGAAGTCGGTGACAAGGTCGGCTATAATGCGCAATATATTGCTGATCGCCCGCATCCAATAGCGATCCTGGCGATCGGTTATGCCGACGGCTATTTGCGCGGCTTTTCCGGTCGCGGGATATTTCGGCATGGCGATGCGAAGCTGCCGGTTCTTGGTCGAGTGTCGATGGACATGGTCGCGATCGATCTCAGTCACGCGCCGGACCTGAACGAAGGCGACTGGGTGGATTGCGTCTACGATCTGCCGACTGCATCCGCCCAGTCCGGATTGTCGCAATATGAACTGATTACAGGTCTTGGCAACCGCCTGTCCAGGGAGTGGAGCTAGCACGCTCCACGGGAATAGTTCACCGTGGAAGTACAACGCGGATGCACAATCAAAAATTGCTGCGCAAAAACACTGCACAACAAGAGAAGTTGCGGCGATGCACAAATAGGTTTAGTGCAATCGCAACATAAAATATTTATGGTGGGACTGACAGAGCAACAACAGAATCTCTGACTCACCGGGAGCTGATATGGCCAAGTCCAAGACCAACAACCCAGGCGATCCGATCGTAATCAAGAAATACGCCAATCGCCGACTCTATAACACCCAGACATCGAGCTATATCACGCTCGACTTTCTTGCTGACATGACCCGGCATGACCAGGATTTTATCGTTGTCGATGCCAAGACCGGTGAAGACATCACGCACAATGTACTGACCCAGATCATTGTCGACGAGGAAAGCAGCGGCAAGCAGATGCTGCCGGTCAAGTTCCTCCGCCAGCTGATCTCGATGTATGGCAACAGCATGCAGTCTTTGATGCCATCCTATCTTGAAGCCTCGATGGACAATTTCCGCAAGAACCAGAAACAGTTTCAGGAAGCTGTCGAGGGCGCGCTCAACAAGAACCCGCTCGGCCAGATGGCGGTCAAGAACCAGAAACAGTTTCAGGAAGCGCTTGAAAATGCGCTGAAGGCCAGTCCGCTGGCAGGCGTGTTTGAAAAGGCACTGAGCCTTGGCCACAATGGCGGCACGGAAGATGAAGACAAGGCGCAGGGGGACGTGTCGGACAAAGACGCGGAGATCAGGGCGCTGAAACAGCAACTCGCCGATATCCAGTCGAAGATCGACAAACTCGACAGCTGAATACCGGAACCTATAATCCGCAGGAAAACCAAGTGAAGAAAAATGCTCTGTCCATCACCCGTGAAGATGATTTTGCGGGATGGTACCAACAAGTCATTAGCGAAGCCGACCTTGCCGAGGAATCCGGCGTGCGCGGCTGCATGATCATGCGCCCCTGGGGCTATGGCATCTGGGAACGGGTGCAATATCTGATGGACCAGCGGATCAAGGCCACCGGCCATGAAAATTGCTATTTCCCGCTGTTCATTCCGCTCAGCTATTTTGCCAAGGAAGCCGAGCATGTCGACGGCTTTGCCAAGGAAATGGCGGTGGTCACGCATCACCGGCTGACGAAAGGCGAGGACGGCGGACTGATCGTCGATCCCGAGGCGAAGCTGGAAGAGCCGCTGGTGGTCCGCCCGACCTCGGAAACCGTGATCGGTACCGCCTTTGCCCGCTGGGTGCAGAGCTGGCGCGACCTGCCGGTGATGATCAACCAGTGGGCCAATGTCGTGCGCTGGGAAATGCGCACCCGGATGTTTCTGCGGACCAGCGAATTTCTCTGGCAGGAAGGCCATACGGCGCATGCGTCGAAGGCCGAGGCGATGGAAGAGACGCTGAACATCCTCGAGATGTACCGGGAATTTTCCGAAAATGTGCTGGCGATGCCCGTCGTTGCCGGAGAGAAGCCGGAGAATGAACGTTTCCCCGGTGCCGACGCGACCTATTCGATCGAGGCGATGATGCAGGACGGCAAGGCGCTGCAGGCTGGCACGAGCCATTTCCTTGGCCAGACCTTCAGCAAGGCGCAGAATATCCGCTTCCAGGACAAGGAAGGCGAATTCCAGTTCGCCTATACCACCAGCTGGGGAACCTCGACGCGGATGATCGGCGGCGTGATCATGACTCACGGCGACGATGACGGCATGCGCGTGCCGCCGCTGATCGCGCCCTATCAGGTGGTGATCGTGCCGATGCTGCGCGACAAGCCGGAAGACGAGGAAGTGCTCGATTATTGCAAGGCGCTGGCAAAGGAAATTGCCGGGCTGAGAGCCTTTGACGAGGCCGTTCGGGTCAAGCTCGATATCAGCGGTGCCAAGACCCAGACCAAGCGCTGGTCCTGGGTCAAGAAAGGCGCGCCGGTCATTCTCGAAATCGGACCGCGCGACATGGCAGAAGGCAAGGTCGCGATGATCCGCCGCGATGCGCTCTATCAGGACAGCGGCAAGCTGGACACGAAGTTTCTCGCCAAGGACGAATTCCTGCCGGAGATTCCGGCGCTGCTGGAGGAAATCCAGGCGGCACTGCATGGCGAAGCCAAAGAGCGACTGGATGGCAATATCACCCGCGGTATCGAGCATTGGTCGGATGTCGAGCGCTTCTACAAAGAGAATAAAAAATATCCGGGCTGGCTGGAAGTGCAATGGTGCAAGGCGAGCGGTGACGAGCTGGAAGCGATCGAAGAGCGGCTCAAGAAGCTGAAGCTCACATTCCGCAATGTACCGGTGGATGCCGACGCCGTTGATGGCAATTGCATCTTCAGCGGCAAGCCGGCTGATGAACGGATCATCATCGGCAAAGCTTATTGATGGCCGGTCCGAAGAAAACCCACAAACCGAAACAGGTTCCGACGCGCAAGCAGATTCTTGATCTTATCGAGCGATCCGACAAGGAAGTCGGCAAGCGCGAAATTGCCAAGGCATTTGGTTTGCGGGGTTCGGACAAAATTGCGCTAAAGGCTCTGCTCAAGGATATGGCCGATGAAGGCCTTATCGACAGCACTCCGGGACGGGCTTTTCACAAAATGGGCGGCATTCCAAAAGTTACGGTTCTCAAAATCGTCGAAATCGATGGCAACGAGGCGATCGGCATTCCGGAAAATTGGGAAGCGGAGAGCGCCCCCGCGCCAAAGCTCAGGATCAAGGAAAAGGGTCGGCGTGCCGCGCTGGCTATCGGCGACCGGATTTTGGCCCGGACCGAAGAGCGTGGGCGGGGCCATGTCGCCTTCCTGATGAAGAAGCTGGCCCAGAGCGCCGAGATGCTGATGGGCATTGTCGAAAAGGACGAGCGCCACCGCTACTGGCTGAAGCCGGTCGACCGCAAGATCCGCCGCAGCACCGCGATCCTCGATCTGGGCGAAGCGGAGCCGGGCAATCTGGTGCTGGCCGAACCGGTCAAGCGCGGCTCCGAGGTCAAGGCGCGGGTCAAGGAGATCCTCGGCGATCCGTTTGCACCCAAGTCGTTCAGCCTGATCGCGATCCACAAGTTCGAAATCCCGCTGCATTTCCCCGATGCCGTGATCGAGGAAGCCGAACAGGCGACCAAATTGCCGGTATCGGAAGATAAGCGCGAAGATCTCCGCCATCTGCCGATTGTCGCCATCGATCCCGCCGATGCCCGCGACCATGATGACGCGATCTGGGCCGAGCCGGATGACAGTCCCGACAACAAGGGCGGCTTCAGGGCGCTGATCGCCATCGCCGATGTCTCCTATTATGTCCGCTCGGGCAGCAAGCTCGACCGCGAAGCCTATAAGCGCGGCAACAGCGTCTATTTCCCCGATCGCGTCGTGCCGATGCTGCCGGAAGCCTTGTCCACCGATGTCTGCTCACTGAAGCAGGGCGTCGACCGGGCGTCGCTGGTCTGCCATGTCACAATCAATGCCAAGGGGCAGGTGATCGCCTCCCGCTTCACCCGCGCGATTGTCAGGCTGGCCGGCAATATTGCCTATGAGGACGCGCAGGCGGCGATGGACGGAAGGCTCGACCACCCGCTGAAAAGCAAGGCGCTGGAACCGCTCTGGGCCTGCTGGAAGCTGCTCGCCAAGGCGCGCGACGAGCGCGAGCCGCTCAATCTCGACCTGCCGGAAAAGCGGGTGGTGCTCGACGATCAGGGCAAGATCGTCGAGATCGCGATCCGCGAACGGCTCGACGCCCACCGCGTGGTCGAGGATTATATGATCGTCGCCAATGTCGCGGCGGCGAAGATGCTGGAATCGAAAAAATCGCCGGTCATCTATCGCGTCCACGAAACGCCGTCGCGCGAAAAGCTGATCGCCCTCAAGGACTATCTCAAGACCTTCGACATGAGCTTTGCCATGGGCCAGGTGATCAAGCCGGCGGTGTTCAACAATCTGATCGAACAGGTCGACGACGAACTGCTGCTGCCGCTGGTCATGGAACAGATATTGCGC
>TARA_R110002033_G_scaffold3700_7_pt1 | contig 24851 bp, 25 predicted proteins | sample TARA_R110002033 | Tara Oceans TARA_R110002033 (sample SAMEA4397051) | marine metagenome | biome: Polar Biome; feature: [SRF] surface water layer (ENVO:00010504); material: water (ENVO:00002006), including particulate matter (ENVO:01000060) such as... | depth 5 m
CGTTTGCTATTTCGTTAGGTGGTAGATGACAATGGTAATCTATGATCGACATTTTTGATGCGTAATCATGAAATAATATTTCAGAAAATTTATTTTCCAAAAGAAAATTGTCTTTGATAAAAGTTTTTTTAGGTTTAAAGCTACTATTCATTAATTTTCATTTGAAGGTTTACCTATGGTTGCTAAAATTCCACCATCTACATATATAATTTGCCCATTTACAAAATCACTTGATTTTGAAGCTAAAAAAACGACAGTACCAGCCAAATCTTCAGGATTACCCCATCTAGCAGCTGGAGTTCTATTTATGATAAATTCATTGAAGGGGTGCCCATCGACCCTAATAGGTTTAGTTTGCGAAGTAGCAAAATACCCTGGACCAATACCATTTACTTGAATATTATGTTTTGCCCATTCGGTCGCTAAATTGCGAGTAAGCATTTTAAGACCGCCCTTAGCCGCTGCATAAGCTGAAACACTATTTCTACCCAATTCACTCATCATAGAACAAATATTGATGATTTTACCACCACCATTTTCAATCATTCTATTACCAACTAATTGCGACATAATAAAAGCGCCGACCAAATCAACTTCGATTACTCTTCTAAAATCATCAATAGGCATTGTTGATGCCAATTCTCTTTTAATAATACCTGCATTGTTAACCAAAACATCAATTTCTCCACCATCACTTATAATTTCAGCAACTTTGAGTTCAGCCAACTTATCATCGGTAATATCAAAAATATAACCCTTAACCTTATACCCTTTACTCTTGTAATATGCCAAACTATCTTCCATTTTAGAAGGTGTGGTTCCTGTAATTATTAATTCAGCACCGGCATTTGCTAATCCTTCTGCCATTGCCATCCCTAAACCATGAGTGCCGCCAGTAATTAACGCACGCTTCCCTTTTAAATCAAATAATTTCATAAATTCTATCTTAATTCATTAGGTGCGCATACATCCATGTCGCTATAGTCAAGATTTTCACCTGCCATACCCCAAACAAATGAATAAGCACATGTTCCTGAACCAGAATGTATAGACCACTCGGGGGACAATACCGCTTGGTTATTTTTCATGAAAATATGACGCGTATGTTGTGGTTCTCCCATAAAGTGGCAAACCGTTTGCCCTTCTTCTACATCAAAATAAAAATAAGCTTCCATTCTTCTATTATGGGTATGTGCCGGCATGGTATTCCAAACGTTACCGGGCAATAGTTCAGTCAAGCCCATTTGCAATTGGCAAGTTTCGACAATACTATTTACAATAAGCTTATTTAAGACTCTTTTATTTGCATATTTCTCATCACCTAACTGAATAACTTCAGCTTCTGATGCACCGACCTTTTTTGTTGGAAATTTTTTATGAGCAGGAGCTGAATTTATGTAAAATAATGGTTGTTCTTTAGAAGAGGCTTCAAAAATAACTTCTTTAGCTCCTTGACCTATATATAATGCTTCTTTTTTAGAAAGCTCATAGACAATATCATCAACCTTAATTTTTCCTTTTCCACCAACATTTATAACACCAAGCTCTCTTCTATCAAGAAAATTTTCTGATTTTAAATAATCAACCGTTTCCAATTTCACAGATTTATCTACAGGCATTATTCCACCTACTATATATCGGTCGTACATAGAATACGTTAATTGCACACTATTTTTTACAAAAAGTTTAGGTATTAAGAATTCATTTCTTAATTCATCTGTTCCATAAGCTCTACTTGCAACAGGATGTGCAGCGTATCTAAAGTCGTAATTTGTCATATTATTATTTTATGCAATCGATTACACAAATATATACATTTTTAAATATTTAGCAAGTAAATAGACTTAAAATTAGATTAATCATCAATTTAAAGTACTACAATTTATCTGATATATAATTTAAGACCTTGAATAACAGAATTAAACTAAAAAATCACCTCAAATTATAAATTTATAAATCACAGATTAAAAAAATGAAATAAAAATCGCGCTCACCTCCGAAAAAAAGGTGCTAAAACCCCCATTTTCGTTAAATTGTTCATAAATACTATTATCTAATAGCCTCATAACTATATACAATCAACAAAGAATTGCGTAATTTGAATATTATGTTAACTTTGAAAAAAAAGCATCACATGGAGTTACTTGAAAAAGCTCAGGAATTTGAAAGTCGAAAAATGAGCAATATGTCCACTAGTGACCGAGTAGAAGCATCAAGAGAGGCGAAAGCACTTATATTGAGCATCAACGAGGTTTATAAAGAAACTAAGGATTCTAATTTAATGGACGTAATGAAAAGATTAACCGAGAAAAAGAAGAAGATTGAAAAGAGACTGAATGGTGTACCATTGGTATAACTTCTATCTATCATATAATTTATTTTTTAGATTAATCTAATAAAAAGACCCCTTATAGAAATAAGGGGTCTTTTTTATTTTAATAAATAATGAATAAAATCTCAGTCTTAAGTAATTTCAGCACTTAAACCCGCTTGTAACAATTTTGAACATTGTGGTTTAAGTTCTTCATACTCGCCTGTCTTCACAGTACATTTTCCTTTATAGTGTACAATTAAAGAGCATTGCTCTGCTTGTTCTGGCGAATGTTCACATACAGAAATTAATGTATTTATTACATGATCAAAAGTATTCACCTCATCATTGAAAAGAACGATTTCATTTTGCTGAACCGTCTCTTCTTCTAAAAGTAGTTCTTCGTAAATTTCTTCTTTAGTGCTCATATTAATTTAATTAATACTGTCTAATTTACATATTTTGCTGCAACCCAATTATTACGTTCAAGGTTTTTTTCAAACTTTAACTCTAAATCGACACACTTTTGTGTAATCATATCTAAGTCTTCTGTATAAAAACCACTCAATAACAATACCCCTCCAGAATTTAAAGATTGTACATATTTAGGCATATCTGCCAATAATATGTTTCTATTGATATTTGCTATTATTAAGTCGTACTTTTTCCCTTTTAATAACGCAGCATCACCTTCATACACAGATATAAAATCCATATTATTACGCTCAACATTCTCTTTGGCATTTAAGTAACACCAATTATCGATATCTATAGCATCAATTGTTGTTGCCCCTCTCATACCTGCTAAAATAGCCAATACGCCTGTACCGCTTCCCATATCTAAAACAGTTTTATCTTTTACATCTAACTGCAAAATATGCTGAAGCATCATATGGGTTGTTTCATGATGACCTGTACCAAAACTCATTTTAGGTTCAATAACAATGTCATATTCAACCTTAATCTTATCATGAAAAGGAGCCCTGATCATACAAACATCATCAATTATAATAGGTTGAAAATTTTGCTCCCATGTGGCATTCCAATTCTCTTGCTCAATCTCTTTATAATCGTGAGTAAATGAATATCTGGGATTATCAAGAATCTGAACATTCTCTAAGATATTTTCAGACCAATCAGTTTTCTGAATGTACGCCAACACATCATCTTCTTCTTCAACAAAACTTTCAAAACCAACATCACCCAATTCTGCTATAAGAAGGTCTGATGCCGGTTCTTTTGGTTTTACCGTAAAACGGTATTCAATATATACTGTATCGCTCATTTTTACTTTTTCGCTTATATAGCCTTAATGATTGCAATAAAATCGTCAGCTACTAATGAAGCTCCACCAATTAAACCACCATCAACATCTGGCTTAGAGAAAATTTCTACGGCATTACCTGGCTTAACGCTACCACCGTATAGAATGGTTACATTATTTGCTATAGTAGCATCAAAAGCTTCTGAAATAGTTTTACGTATAAATGCGTGCATTTCTTGAGCTTGTTCTGGAGAAGCTGTTTCACCAGTACCAATGGCCCAAACTGGCTCATATGCCAACACGATATTTGTCCAAGCTGAAGGCTCTAAATTAAATAGGACATTTTTCAACTGACTTTCAACCAATTTAAAATGGTTTCCAGATTTACGATCTTCTAATTCTTCACCAAAACAGAACATTACGCGAATACCTTTGTTTAAGGCCGTAATCACTTTTTTTGATAGAATCTCATCACTTTCGCCAAAATATGCTCTTCTTTCAGAGTGTCCGATTATTGCTGTATCAACACCTATATCCAATAACATATCTGCAGATATCTCACCAGTAAAAGCACCGCTTTCCGCATAATGCATATTCTGTGCAATAACTTCTATTTTAGAAGATTCTAAAGTACGTACCGCACTAGCTAAGTTAACATATGTAGGTGCTACCATTACCTCTGCATTTGTATCTGGTAATTTTGCCGATAACTCTGCTAAAAGCGCTTCTGTTTCAGCTAAATTCTTATTCATCTTCCAGTTACCTGCTACTATCTTTGCTCTCATGTTATTATATTTCTAATTATACTATTTCCGTTTAAAATCTTACTCGAATATTATATTCTCTAAATCGTTATAATGTACTTTTTGTTTTATTGTACCCTTTTCTAAAACCAATACACCAGGGTTTGATCTTACTATGGTTTTCAACGTAGTTTCATCTGTAAAGTAAAAATCGAATACAAGATTATTCTCTTTCTTTAACACATCTGTTTGATCAGGACCAGAAGCAGACATTCCAATAACCTTGTAACCTGCCTTTAAAGCTTTATCTGTAAATGTTTTAATTTCCTTAAAAACTTCAAGGTTAGATTTTCTTAAATCATAAGCAATGACCATGACCAACTTTGGTTCTTGTAATAATGAACTTGCAAAATCGACTCCTTCTTGTTCAATTGTAAAATCATGAACAGGTGGTTCGTACCCAGCCTGAATCTCACTAGTTTCAACATCAATAAATTCTCCGTCAACAGTTGGGTAATCTCCATTAGTGACATAAATTTCTTGATTGCCGTTTACATTAAATTTCCACTTATATTCAAAGATTGCCTTTGGTGCATCTTCTGGCGTACTCATGCCCTCTTCAATATTTTTACCAATTTCATATGGTCTAAAATCTATAACTGGCAAGTGATTTAATACGTAATACACGTAACCTACACAAGCAAGTAAAGACCCGATCAACAAAGTCATCAACGTTTTTGAGTTTACCAATGGAGTAATAAACTTTCTGCCAATATAAATGATTAGAATCAGTACCAAGAGAACAATATCTTTTGTAAATGATTCCCAGGGAGTCAGTTTTATAGCATCTCCAAAGCAACCACAATCTGTCACTTTATTAAAGTAAGCCGAATAGAACGTAAGGAAAGTGAAGAAAATTATCATTGCCAGCAAGGTCCAAACCGTAATTTTTTGCTTGTACCCCAAAATTAGCATGACCCCAACCATTACTTCTACAATAACCACGAGAATAGATATTGTCAAGGCAAAAGGCGTCAAAAAAGGAAGGTCCAAAACACCTTGACTAAAATATTCTTCAAGTTTAAAGGAAAATCCTACCGGATCATTCAATTTAATAAACCCACTAATAATAAAAAAAATACCTACAAAAATTCTAACGACCCCTACTAAATACTTCATTCTTACTCTTATTTATCTGATTCTGACCCTAAATGTATCAATGCAAAAACTGCATAATTAATCATGTCTTGATAGTTGGCATCAATACCTTCACTTACTAAAGTTTTTCCCTTATTATCTTCAATCTGCTTTACCCTAAGTAATTTTTGCAAAATTAAATCTGTAAGCGAACTTACTCTCATATCTCGCCAAGCTTCACCATAATCATGGTTTTTATTTAGCATTAAATTTTTAGTAATCTTAATATGCTTAGTATATAATGCTACCGCTTCTTCTGTGTTTAAATCTGGTTGTTCAGCAACACCCAATTCAAGTTGAATTAATGCCATAACAGAATAATTGATGATACCGATAAACTCCGATCGTTCACCTTCATCAACCTTACGAACATCATTTTCTTGAAGGCCACGTATACGTTGCGCTTTTATGAATATTTGATCTGTAAGTGATGGCAATCTCAAAATTCGCCACGCACTACCGTAATCTGACATTTTTTTCTGGTACAGATTTAAACAAACCTCAATTACCTCATCGTATTCCTTTGCCGTATCTAGCATGTAATTCTTTCTAATTTGTGTAAATTTCGCTTAAAAAATTGTAACCATCAAGATTGACGGTTTAAACTTGGAAAATGCCACAAATTCCTATTAAATATTGATAATGACCATAAATTGCAACGGTAAACTTATATCTCTAGACCAGCCCAAAATAATGGGTATTTTAAACATTACTCCAGATTCTTTCTATGACGGCGGAAAATATAAAGATGAGTCTAGTATTTTAATTCAGGTCGAAAAAATGTTAAACGATGGCGCTACTTTTATAGATGTTGGTGCATATAGCACAAGACCTGGCGCTTTAGAAGTTGATGAGGCAATTGAACTAAAACGCATCTTACCCATAGTAAGCTTGATTCTGCAAAAGTTTCCAAAAACTATTTTATCAATTGATACATTTAGAAGTAAGGTGGCTAAAGAATGTATTGGAAATGGTGCTGCAATTATTAATGATATTTCTTCAGGATTACAAGATGACAAAATGTTACCTACCGTTGCCAAATTAAATGTACCCTATATTATGATGCATATGCGGGGTACACCACAAAACATGCAGCAACATACAGACTATGATGATATCTTAAAGGAGGTTCTTTCCTTTTTTTCAGAAAGACTTGTAACAGCTAGAGCTTTAGGAATCAAAGATATCATTATTGACCCAGGCTTTGGCTTTGCTAAAAATTTGCATCAGAATTACGAACTATTAAACCAAATGGAGGTAATGAAAATCATTGAACACCCATTATTAGCTGGTATCAGCAGAAAATCGATGATATATAAGACTTTAGACACAACTGCCGATCAAGCATTAAATGGTACAACGGCATTACATATGGTCTGCATACAGAAAGGGGCTAATATTCTTAGAGTACATGACGTAAAAGAAGCCATGGAATGTGTAAAACTCTATGAACAATTAAATGCCTAAGTTTATATGAATTTGTTGTCGTCAATTTTATTAATTTTACTAAAACGGTACTGATTGGATTTTTTAAATTTTATTGACTTTAAGATTACAGATGTTTTAGACATCATATTTGTAGCCGTACTTCTATACTACATCTACAAATTAGTTAGGGGATCAGTAGCCATTAATATTTTTATAGGGATTGTCATTGTCTGGGCTTTTTGGAAATTGACCGAATTGCTAGACATGCAAATGATCAGCAGTATGGTAGGTGCATTTATGCAAGTCGGACTTATTGCCCTAATCATAGTTTTTCAACAAGAGATTAGAAAATTCTTATTAATGATCGGGTCTACCAATTTTGCTAACAAAAGAAATTTTGTAAAACACTTTAAGTTTTTAAAACAAGAAGGTATATCTACCGATACGGATGTAGACGCTATAATTAAAGCTTGTGAAAAAATGGCAAGTACTAAAACAGGTGCTATTTTAGTAATAGAGCGTAGCAACTCATTAGATTTCATTAAAAATTCGGGGGATAGAATGAATATTGAAATCAACCAACCAATTCTAGAAAGTATCTTCTATAAGAACAGTACGTTACATGATGGCGCTGCCGTAATAGTTGGAAATTATATAGTAGCAACCAGGGTAATTCTTCCTGTCTCTAATGAGCGTAATATTCCGCTAAGATTTGGATTAAGACACAGAGCTGCCGTTGGCATTAGTGAAAAGACCGATGCATTAAGTATAGTGGTTAGTGAGGAAACCGGTTTAATCTCCTATATCAAAAACGGTGAATTTGTTCTTTATGATTCTATTACCCAGTTAAGTAATATGATTAAACAAGATTTAGCTTAATGGATTGTAAAAACTGTCAAAACAACCTAAGAACAGATTATAGTTACTGCCCCGATTGTGGGGCTAAAGTAATTCGAAATAGGCTTACCGTGAAAAATCTATGGTATGATGCCACCGAGCGATTTTTCAACATTGACAACACCTTTCTTATAACTTTCAAACACCTTTTTACAAAACCAGATGTAGTAATTGGGGGTTACATTAATGGTGTTAGAAAGAAGTATTTAAACCCCATTAGCTATTTCACAATAGCCATTACCCTTGGGGGTTTGTTTGTTTATGTTTACACAGAATTTTTTCCAAAAGCTTTAGACTTTGATTTTCTATATCAAAGTGGAGATTCTATGACCGAAGCAGAAAAAATGGGACAGGATTTTCAAAAACAATGGAATACTTATCTGTTTAAATATCAAAGTCTCGCATATATAGCCATGCTTCCATTTCTAGCACTGATATCTAGACTTGTATTTATCAACAAAAAACAATTTAATCTGAGTGAACATTTTGTAATCAACATTTATGCATACTCTCAAATGTCGATTCTCATCAACACCTTATATCTGTTGACTATTTGGAGTTCTAAAATGCTGTATTATGTCTCTTTTGGAAATATGATTTTCCAAATTTTATTTTTTACTTGGGTATTTTACAAAATCTTTAATCTCACTATAAAACAAACCATACTAAAACTATTATTATTTCTAGTTTTATTAGGCGCTGTGTTTACGTTTTTTATAATCGGAATATCTGCTTATTTGGCTTTTTTTACGGACACATTTCAGAAAATGACTCCTTGATTAAGCAACCTCCTCAGCTAAGAACTGAGCCTCGTACAGATTACTATAATAACCACCTTTTTTAAGAAGTTCTTTATGTGTGCCTGTCTCAACTATGTTACCGGCATCCATTACAATAATTTTATCTGCCTTCTTAATTGTAGCCAAACGGTGGGCAATTACAATTGATGTTCTTCCTTGTGTAATTTTATCTGTAGCCAATTGAATCAATTGCTCAGAATATGTATCTACGGACGATGTAGCCTCATCTAAGATTAAAATGCTAGGATTGCTAACATATGCACGTAAAAATGCTATTAGTTGTCGTTGCCCGCTAGAAAGCATAGTACCTCTTTCCTTTACATTGTATTGATATCCGCCAGGGAGACTAGAAATAAATTCATCTACACCAATAGCTTTAGCTGCATTTTCGATATCATCTACACTTATGGTAGCATCCTTTAAAGAAATATTATTTGCAATCGTATCGGCAAACAAGAAAACATCCTGTAATACTACGGCAATATGTTTACGTAAAGAAGATAAATTATACTCTTTAATATCAACACCATCAACCATAATAGAACCTGAATTGATTTCGTAAAATCTATTTAATAAATTGATGATAGTACTTTTACCAGCACCTGTAGCACCAACAATAGCAACGGTTTCCCCTGCTTTTACATCAAAAGTAACTCCGTGTAAAACTTCTTCGTCTTCCAAATACCCAAAACGAACATTATCAAACTTAATATCTCCACTAACTACATCTTTCTCAAAAGAACCAACATTTTGTATATGGCTGTCTGTATCTAATATTTTAAACACTCTATTTGCAGCTACCATACCCATTTGAAGTGTATTGAACTTATCTGCAATTTGACGTAGTGGTCTAAACAATAAATCAATCAACATGATAAAAGCAAAGATCGTACCTGCAATATCGGTTGTAATATTTGCCACATTCTGTAAACCTCCATACCACACGATTAACCCAACGGTTAAAGACGAAACTATCTCTGCAATTGGAAAAAATATAGAATTGTACCAAACTGTTTTTAACCAAGCCTTTTTATGCTTCTCATTAATTTCTCTAAACTTATCGCTCTCAATTTTTTCACGGGTAAATAGTTGTACTATTTTCATTCCCGTAATACGTTCTTGAACAAAAGAATTTAAGTTAGAAACTTCTGCCCTAACTTCGGTAAACGCAACTTTCATTGCTTTTTGAAACCATCTTGTAGCATATACTATTATTGGTAATAAAGCAAAAACAATCAATGAGAGCTTCCAGTTTATAAATAGCATTACAACTGCCGCAACGACCATTTTAAGTAAATCTGCCACAATCACAAAAAAGCCTTGACTAAAAATTTCTCCAATTCTTTGCATATCTGCTACGGCTCTGGTCACCAAAACACCCAATGAAGAATTATCAAAATACTTCATTTTAAAAGAGAGCATTTTCTTAAATAGATCAATTCGGATATCCTTGATAACAGATTCTCCTAGCCAGTTGGCATAATAATTAAAAGCTAATTGACATATTACTTGCCCTAATAAAACCACCAGCATAGCAATCGTTAGGTACAACAACATTTCTTCGTTGTTGCCCTTTATGGCTTCATCAATTATTTTCTTAACAATTAAAGGAGTAAGAATGGCAAAAACAGACAATAAAATGGCAGCCAAAGCAACACCATAAAAAGTGATTTTATACGGTTTTGTATAGGCTAGTAAGCGTTTAAAAAGACGAGTGTCAAATGCTTTTCCAGAATCCTTATCCATTCTTTAAAATAGTATTGGGGTAAACAATAGAGGTCAAATATAGTCCTTTTGCAGGAACAGAAACACCAGCTTTTGTTCTATCCTTGCTTTTTAATATGGTATTAACATAGTCGGCAGAATATTTATCCAATCCTACATTTAATAGCGTTCCTACGATAGCTCTAACCATATTCCTAAGAAATCTATCCGCCGTGATCGTAAAAACAAGGGTGTTATTTTCTAATGTCCATTCCGCTTTCTGCAAATCACAAATATTAGTAAAAACATCAGTATTCGATTTTGAAAAACATTCGAAATCTTTCTTTCCCAGTAACAGGTTTGCAGCCATATTCATTTGCTCCAAGTCCAGCTCTTTCTTAATAAAATGGGCTAAATCTGAAGAAAAAGGGTCTTTCTTTTTTGTTATATGATATTCATAAGTACGTGATGTAGCATGAAAACGAGCATGAGCATCATCCTTAACTTCAAAAATACGATCAACTGCAATATCGCTTGGCAAGAAAGAATTTAATCTAAAAATGTATTCTGGAATATTGTCTAAACTATTAACATCAAAATGGGCATACATAACTTTTGCATGCACACCTGTATCTGTACGACCTGCACCCATAAGTGAAATAGGGGCATTTAAAAGTTTAGACATACCTTTTTCAAGTACTTCTTGCACTGTTATGGCATTAGGCTGATACTGCCAGCCATGATAAGCTTTACCGAAGTATGAAAATTGAATGAAGAATCTCAAAAGGATGTACTAATTTTGTATACTGCAAAGGTATTAAAAAGGATACGTTTAATCACCTTTAGCCAATTCCTCAGAGTAAAACTTAAATCTTCATCAAACCTAAACTTTTAATGACCAAAATTCTTTTACTTTCCGATACCCACTCCCATATAGATGACGCCATTTTAAAACATGTAAAATGGGCAGATGAAGTATGGCATGCCGGCGATATAGGAACTTTAGATGTTACTGATGCCATAGCAAAATTAAAACCCTTAAAAGGTGTACATGGTAACATAGACGACCATATAATCCAAAAAGAATTTCCAGAAAACAATAGATTTTTTTGCGAAGGTGTTGATGTACTCATAACACATATAGGAGGCTACCCCCCTAAATACAACATTAGAACTCGTGATATGATAAGAGAAAATCCTCCGAAATTATTCATTTCTGGGCATTCTCATATTCTAAAAGTAATGATGGACAAAAAGTTAGGAGTTCTGCACATGAACCCTGGTGCTTGCGGAAAACACGGTTTTCACCAAATGCGAACCATGTTACGTTTTATTATTGAAGGAGATAATATTAAAGATTTAGAAGTTATAGAACTTGGCAAAAGATAGAAACAGGGCGAATTTAATTGAACACACCCTGTAATACCGCAAATTATAATTCAAATGCCACCCCTAATGAAAATGTACCACCGTCATATATATTTTTACGCTCCACTAAAAAACCTGCGTAATCTGAATATTGAGCCACCAAGTTTAAATGATCGGTCAATTTATACATTGAGGTAATACCATAACTTGTATACGTTGTTCCCTCTCCGAATAAAAATGATCCGCTTTGCACATTATTCTCAGAAGACAATCTTTCTTGAATTTTCAACTTCCCTATCAAATACAATTTATTAAAGAACAAATGACCTACTTCTGCCCCAGCTTGAAACTGGTTACTAAAATTCTCTGTTCTAAAGTTTACGCTTGAAAATGCAGAAACATATGATTTTCCATTTTTAAATCCATGAGATGCAGCTAAGGTGGTCCAAATGTTAAACTCACCATCAGAAAGCGGTAAATTTATCTCATCAAATTCCCCAAAATCATTTGCATTTTTTGATTGCGCAAAATTGTTGCCATCATTACTAGGTATATCTAATGCTACTTGTAAAGACAATGGAAATTTTTTTAACAACTTATACTTTACACCAAGCTGAATGTTACCAACACCGCCTACAGTTTCTGTTGTACTAAAACTATTTAAACGAACTAACGGTAAATCAACAATAGCGGTAAGTCTATTAGATATTCCATATTCTCCATAAATTAAAAAAGCACTTGTATTAAAAGTACTTCCTTGATCAGCTAATCTACCTTCTGTAGTATAATAATCATTAGAAGAAAAATGTGATGCCGATGCTTGTAGATATAATCCTTTGGCTTCTCTCGTCCAACCACTTTGGGCTTGTAAGCAAACGGCAGAGAAGCAAAAAAATACAAAAATTAAATTTTTTATTTTTTTCATAATTCTGTGATATTAAATTTCAGGAAATACAAAAAGTGTATCCCGAAAAAAAGCCTTTGGGAGACATAGAAAAACAGAATCATGTGTCTCTATTCCCAAAGGCAGTAATATGTTATTTTAGTTTAAAGCTACATTACCAAATGGTATGTTAGCTGTAGCACACCAAAGAATGATGTGTGTGTATTTAGCATCGGGCGTATCGCTCAATTTAATGAACATTTCACCATTATCCGCAACATTACCAATTAGCATTAAATCTGGATTTCCATTAGCAGGATCAGCAGTAAAAACATCTGATGTAGAAAGAAAAACACCTACTGTTCCAGTACCAAGCTCGGTTGTAAAATCATCTGCAAAACGAACAAAATTAACGTCTTCTGCATCAACTCCAACTTCAACCAAACCTTGTGTTGGTGTACCACTCTCAGCAACCAAATTTCCACTTAATGTCACCATCAAATCACCTACTGGCAAAGAAGAATCCACTTCAACAGTTTCTGTTTCAACTACCGTTTCTGTCACTGTTACTACTTCAGCATCATCATCAGAGCAACTAATAAAAAAAGTTGTCATGGCACTAACTAATAATACAAGAGTAAATTTTCTGTTTTTCATAATCGTAATTTTTAAATTTGTTTTTGTTTTAAACAGCATAACTAACGGCTATCGTTAGCCTTTCTGTTTCTTGGAACAAACATAAAAATGCGGTATCACGAAGAATTCAAGAAAACATAAAGAGTTTATCACATTAGTCTAAAATCCTGCAACAGTTTTGTGATAAATGAAAAGAAGAAACTTGTTTTCAGAAATAAAAGGGCATAAAAAAACCCGGAAACTACCCCGGGTTTTAACGCACTAATACTACTAAGATTATAGGCTTAACGTAAGCGATCCACAGATTTTACAAGATCTTCATCCTTCTTTATAGCCCTATTTGCAAGGACCAAAAAAATGATAGAAAATACTGGAATCAGCATCCCAATACCCTTCTCAGAAACCAAAGTTTCTCCGGATAAGTTTAGTGATCGGTAAACGAAAAATCCTAATAAAAAAACATTTAATATCATGTTCAGCCTGTTTATAACAAACTGAGATTTTCTTTTTTTAAATTGTACTATAGCCCAAACAGCTAATACTGCACTCGCATAAAAGGCAATAGAAATAAGCATTTCATTATTCGCGAATACTTCTGCCCCATCTATATTAACCCATAGGTTAAAGAAGAACGGTAGAACACCTGTAAGTATTGCTACAACTATCAAATAAAGGCTTTGTATTCTTTGAATCATAAATCAATTACCACTTTACACTGCAAAAATACAGGTCTTTTCAAAAATTATAGCCATTTAATTCAAAATAATTTGTAATATTGCTACGTTATCAAGTCATAACACCTACCAATAAGGAAAACATTCCTTGAGATTATCCAAATAAAATTATTTACTTCTTACAATACAAACTACTTATAATTTATTCTACTACTTAATGTTTGAGATTTCAGATTTAAAATCAAAAAAGCTACCTGAGCTTCAGGAAATTGCTAAAGGACTAAAGGTTCCTAAATTCAAAACCTTGAAAAAACTAGACTTAGTTTATCAAATTTTGGACTTACAGGCAGCTAATCCTAAAGTGGCTGCAGCTATAGCTCCTTCAAAAACTGAAGAAGTAAGCAAACCAGCAGAAGAAAAGCCGAAGCCAAAACCAAAACCTAGACCTAGACCACGTGTTGAAAAAAACACGGACAAGGATGGAAATGCCCCTGCAAAAACTGAGCCTACAAAAGTAGCTCCAGCAAAAAAAGAGGTAACGCAAGCAACTGAGTCAAAAGAACCAGTAGAGCAAAAAAGACCTAGACCTAGGCCAAAACCTGCTAACCAGCCTAATAAGCAAAAGAATCCTCAGCAGAATAATAATAAGAAGCCAAACCCTAGACCTACCCATGACAAAAGCAATTTTGACAAGGACTTAAAGAATAGGTATAAGGAACCTGAATATGAGTTCGATTCTATTATAGCTAGTGAAGGAGTTTTAGATATTATGCAAGATGGTTACGGATTTTTACGTTCCTCTGATTATAATTACCTATCCTCTCCTGATGATATTTATGTTTCTCAGTCTCAGATTCGTCTTTTCGGTTTAAAAACTGGAGATACCGTATTGGGGAATGTAAGACCACCAAAAGAAGGGGAAAAATATTTTCCGCTTATTAAGGTGAATAAAATTAACGGAATCGACCCTCAAATAGTTCGTGACCGCGTGTCCTTTGAACATTTGACTCCATTATTCCCTCAAGAAAAATTTAATTTAGCTGAGCGTCAAAGCACGATATCTACTCGTATAATAGATTTGTTCTCTCCTATTGGAAAAGGACAAAGAGGAATGATCGTATCTCAACCAAAGTCTGGTAAAACCATGCTTTTAAAAGATATAGCTAATGGTATTGCAGCAAACCACCCAGAGGTTTATCAAATTATATTATTAATTGATGAACGACCAGAAGAGGTTACCGATATGCAGCGTAATGTACGTGGCGAAGTTGTTGCTTCTACATTTGACAAAGAACCAACAGAACATGTACGTGTTGCCAACATTGTTTTAGAAAAAGCAAAACGTTTGGTAGAATGCGGTCATGATGTTGTTATCCTTTTAGATTCCATTACACGTTTAGCAAGAGCCTACAACACTGTACAACCAGCTTCAGGTAAAGTATTAAGTGGTGGTGTTGATGCAAATGCATTACACAAACCAAAAAGATTCTTTGGTGCAGCGCGTAATATCGAAGGTGGCGGATCATTATCTATTATTGCTACTGCATTAACGGAGACCGGTTCTAAAATGGACGAAGTAATTTTTGAAGAATTCAAAGGTACTGGTAACATGGAACTTCAATTAGATCGTAAGATTGCCAATAGAAGAATCTTCCCTGCCATCGACCTTACTTCTTCTAGTACACGTAGAGATGATATGCTTTTAGACGAAAGCACTTTACAGCGTATGTGGATTATGCGTAAATACCTTGCGGACATGAACCCTGTGGAAGCAATGGAATTTATAGAGCAACGCTTTAAGCAAACAAAAAATAATGAAGAGTTCTTGATGACTATGAATCAATAGAATTTTATAAATAATTTTAAAATCCCGATTTCTAATAGAAATCGGGATTTTTGTTTTTATAAACTTCCATAATCTTAACTCCTTTAAAACCAAAGTCATCTATGTGCAGCCCTACATTATTTTTAATATCTTTATCATAATTAGAGAAAGATATCTCCCCCAGTCTTTTTTCTATTTTCTAACTAATTAATCTAATTCCTGGAAAATGAAAAGACCAACCATGTTATTGACTAGAATCACCTTTATTTTGATGCTCACAGTGCTTGTTAGCTGTAACCAAGTACAAGAGCCCAATGAGCCTGATAAAAATGATAAACCCACTGTAGAAGCTCCTGCTCAAATTGTAGAAGTATCACAAGCTAAAAACATGTATGATTCTTATAGCAAAAGAAGGGTTCCTCTAATTCAACATTACGAAGATTCTATAAACCAGCATTATAAAGATGACAAAGAATTTGATGTTGGCAGATATGTATATTACGATTATAAAATCTTAAAGCAGTATCTAAAATTTATTGAACAGGAAGCTGCAGATGCCAACGTAGAAATATCGACTTTAAGATTATACTATTCTAATTACCCAGATGATGTGTTTTTCCCGAATTCAAAAGATTCCATTAAACACCCAAGACAGAATTCAATTATGCTTTCACCAACCTATAATGATGGAAAACGAGATTATCTGTTCTACATAGGGCAAGGTGCAAAAGGCAAACAAGCAGTTCCTTTAAACAATGATTTTGAAAATATAAAAGGTTACAGCATACATACAAATGAAAACAACAAAGCGCATGCATCATTTGCACCAATTTCAAAAACAGCCGCAAAACCTTTAAACATTCAAGGTCAACAAAGTTTAACGCTCAATAGAGGCTCAGGCGTACCACCACCAAAAAATTAATCATCTTGTAAACACTTGAGCTGAATTATGCTGGAATACCTATTGGAGAATTATTTTATATTACTCTATTTTATAGCGTTGGTTCTGTCCATAGCTAAATATCAACGCTATTATGATACTGTATTAAGATATTTCCCAATTCTACTCGCATACACTTTTTTGTCTGAAGTCCTGGGCTTAATAGTTAGAGATGTAGATGACATTCAACTTATTTACAAGCAAGAATTTCACAATTACAATACTATCATTTTTAATGTATTCGATATTATATTTTTTCTTTACTTCTTTTACATTTATTACCATTTAAGTAAATATCCGATAACAAAGAAGATAATTAAATACGGCAGTGTATTTTTTGTAATAACATGTATAGTAAATTTATTTTATCAAGATTTTTTTACGGAACCTCAAAATTTTGGAATTATTGCAGGCTCAATAATCTTGTTATATGCAGCAATAATCTATTTGTATAAATTAATTACGATTAAACACAAGTTGCCATTACATACAAATCTTCTATTTTGGATCAGTGTTGGTATTTTAATTTTTTATACGTGTTACCCAATTACCATGTATATATTATCCTTTAATTACGAGTTATTTACCGCTTATAATTTATCTAAATACCATTACGCCACTATTGGAATTTTCTACTCTTGTATTATTCTAGGGCTATTATTCATGAAGAGACTAAGAATAGCGAACGAAACAATTTAAAAAAACTAAACAAAAAAAGCCTTCCTAATTAAAGGAAGGCTCTATACTTTTAACTTAAAGCTAAATTATAGTGCAGCTACGTGCTTAGCTAATTTGCTTTTTAAGTTGGCAGCTTTATTATCATGTATAATGTTACGTTTTGCTAAACGATCGATCATACTAACAACACTTGGAAAAAGAGCCTCTGCATCTTTCTTAGATTCTTCTCCACGTAATCTTTTTATAGCGTTACGCGTAGTTTTATGCTGATATCTGTTACGTAAACGAACTGCTTCGTTTCTTCTGATTCTCTTTAATGCCGACTTGTGATTTGCCATTTTATAATTTATTATAATTTCTTCGGATTCTCATCCATTCAATTTTTGTAGTCCGTAGGGGAATCGAACCCCTGTTACCAGGATGAAAACCTGGCGTCCTAACCCCTAGACGAACGGACCATACTTTGCGCAATTGCGGATGCAAAAATACAAATATTTTTTACTATCACAACACCTGATTATAATTTTTTGAAAAAATTAATACGCTTTAGCAAATAGCACCCTTTTATTAGATGGTTTTCCAGTAACCATACAAACACCTTTTTCTTCCTTCGCATCAATAGGAATACACCTTATCGTAGCTTTTGTCTCATCTTTTACACGTTCTTCAGTTTCTTTACTACCATCCCAATGAGCTGAAATAAATCCACCTTTTTCATTCAAAACTTTCTTGAATTCGTCATATGAATCCACTTCTGTAATATGATCAGCCCTATAATCGAGTGCTTTTTGGAACATATTCTTCTGAATATCCTCCATTAAAAATTCAATTTTAGCTACTACATCAGTCGCAGAAACTGTTTCTTTTTGCAATGTATCCCTTCTTGCAACTTCATACGTGCCATTTTCCATGTCTCTTGGTCCAATTGCCAATCTAACAGGAACTCCACGCATTTCATACTCATTAAACTTAAATCCTGGCTTATGTGTGTCCCTATTATCAAATTTCACAGAAATACCTTTAGCCCTTAATTCTTTTACTAATGGATTAACCGTATCGGATATTTGGTCCAATTGATCCATTCCTTTGTAAATTGGTACAATAACAACTTGTATAGGCGCCAATTTTGGTGGAATTACCAATCCATTATCATCGCTATGTGTCATTACCAAGGCACCCATTAATCTTGTAGAAACCCCCCAAGAAGTTGCCCATACATATTCTTTACCACCTTCTTTAGTAGCAAATTTCACATCAAAAGCCTTTGCAAAATTCTGCCCTAAGAAATGCGATGTACCTGCTTGTAAAGCCTTACCATCTTGCATCAATGCCTCTATACAATATGTCTCTATAGCACCGGCAAATCTTTCACTCTCTGTTTTAGTTCCTTTTATGACAGGTATCGCCATATGGTTTTCAACAAAATCCGCATAAACGTTCATCATTTGCTCTGCCTCTTCAATTGCTTCTTTTTCGGTTGCATGAGCGGTGTGCCCTTCTTGCCATAAAAACTCAGCTGTCCTTAAGAATAATCTAGTACGCATCTCCCATCGTACCACATTTGCCCATTGGTTTATTAATAATGGCAAATCTCTATAGGATTGTATCCACTTTCTATAGGTATCCCAAATTATGGTTTCAGAAGTTGGTCTAACAATTAATTCCTCTTCTAATTTGGCATCTGGATCAACAATGATCCCACTACCATCTTCTGCATTTTTCAATCGATAATGCGTAACAACCGCACATTCTTTAGCAAACCCTTCAACATGGCTAGCTTCTTTACTTAAGTAGGATTTAGGAATGAATAAAGGAAAATAGGCATTTTCATGACCTGTCTCCTTAAACATTTTATCTAACCCTGCTTGTATTTTCTCCCAAATACCATAGCCGTATGGTTTTATGACCATACAACCCCTTACACCAGAGTTCTCGGCTAAATCTGCCTTAACCACTAATTCATTATACCACTTGGAATAATCCTCGCTTCTCTTTGTCAAATTTTTACTCATTATCTGGACTTTGGCACAAATTTTGTGAATATTACTATACAATAATTGAGTAAAACTAGTTATTTTTAATATGTTCAACAATATAATTTTGATCCGATGATATATTCTTTGCCCCACAACAAAATTCGAAACATAACAATGATGGTGACCCTAGCTGTATTGGCAGCTTCTTGCGGTTCATACCAACAATCTTCTTACTACGACAATGACGGCATATATTCAGATGACGCACCAACCACAGAAAGAAGACCTCAACAGAAAAATTATAATCAAAATAATCCCGAAACGGATACCTATTCTAATTACTTTGGTGAAAAAGCAAATCAGTATGATGAAATATTGGATAGTGAAATTTTCACTGATGTTGATTCTTATTCTAGCAATGAAATAGACGATACTATACCAGAAGATCAACTAACTGATTATTACGCCACAACCAATGATTACGAAGGTTACGGAAGTTGGGGTAGCAATAATGCCGATGTTAGCATTTATATTCATAATAACGGTTGGAATAACTGGGGCTATGGCAATTCTTTTGGATGGGGTTGGAACAACTGGGGTTACGGAGGTTTTTATAATTACGGATGGAACCAACCTTGGGGCTGGAACAGATGGAACAATTGGGGATATTCAGGTTTCGGATTCGGATACGCAGGATATAGAGGATTTGGATTTGGATGGAACAGACCTTATTATGGTTATGGATACGGGTATGGCTACGGCAATAGATATTACGGCAGAAATAATCGTTTTTCTAATAGAAATTATGCATTAAATAATTCTAGAAGAGGAAATTACACAAGAGCAAATATAAATAACAGCGGTTTGTCTTCAACTGCATTACGTGGAAGATCAAATGTAAACACAAGAGGTGATTCTCCAAGATACAGAAGCAACACATCTCGTACAGCAACCGCTAGAAGCTCTGCAAATACACGTAGCTCAAGAACATATTCAGGAAATACGACTACACGAAGAACTGTAGGCGTTGATCAAAATAGAGCATACAGAACAAGTAGAAGTACTAGGGCCACTCCAAGATATAGCAGCAACTCCTCAAGAAGTAGCAGTAGTAGATATAGTAGCAGCCCTAGCTCTGCAAGGTCAAGTAGTAGAGTAGCTGTACCTAGAACTTCTACGTATAGAAATTCTGGAAGCACATCTAGAAGTTATTCTTCTGGCAGAAGCACAAGAAGTTCTGGAAGTGGATCTTACCGTAGTTCTGGAAGTAGCTCTAGAAGTAGTAACTATAGCTCTGGAAGAAGTAGCTCTAGCGGAAGTTCTTACAGAAGTTCTGGTAGCAGTACCAGAAGTTCTAGCAGTGGTTCTTCATCAAGATCTTCAGGTTCATCTAGCAGAAGTAGCGGAAGAAGAAACTAAAATCTAACATTATTTTTAAAATTGAATATTGCTATGAAAAGATATTTAACTTTCATAATACTAGCTTCATGTGCCATTGGTAGTGCACAAAATATAAATGACGCTTTACGTTATGGTACCGAAAACCTTCAAGGTACTGCCCGTTTTCAAGCTATGGGTGGTGCATTTGGCGCATTAGGTGGCGACTTATCATCTTTAAACGTAAATCCTGCTGGGTCTGCTGTATTTAACAACAGCCTTTTTACCGTAACAGGATCTAACTATCATACAAATAACGACGCTCGCTATTTTGGAGATGCTTTAATTACAAAAGACAACAACATAGAATTAAATCAAATAGGTGGTGCTTTTGTTTTTAAAAACACCGACTCTAATTCTGATTGGCAAAAATTTACTTTGGCCTTCAACTACGATGTTGTCGATAATTTTGATAACGAATATTATGTAACCGGAAGTGCAGTAGATGGTATTGATACGTATTTTTTAGAATATGCAGGAGGCACACCTTTTGGATCAATTCTTTTACAAGAAGGAGAGTTTATTGAAGAAGGCTATCTGGATATAGGTGCAGTTCAAGGTTTTAGTCACCAGCAAGCTTTTTTAGGGTATTATGGCGGTATTTTTGACCCAGAGACAGATGCTGATAATAACACCAATTATATTAGCAACAGTCTTTATGATAGAGTGGAACAAGATTTCTTAAGAAGAACTTCTGGCTACAATAGTAAATTCACTTTAAATGCAGCGTCTCAATACAAAGAGAATATATACATAGGTGCTTCTTTAAACTTTCACAATGTATTATATACGCAATATGATCAGTTTACTGAAAGTGGATACGAGCCTAATTCTGAAATTACACGCACAACATTTGATAATTATTTACAAACAGAAGGTAACGGTTTCTCCTTTAGCTTAGGAGCTATTGCAAAATTGAATGATAACGTAAGGTTAGGCGGTAGCTACCAGTCCCCTACTTGGTATAGATTAGAAGACGATTTATCTCAACGCATTAATTCTGATTTAGCAGACGATGATATTAATTTTATCAATTTCAATATTGTTAACCTATTTGAAAGCTATACCGTAAAAACACCTAGTAAATTAACAGGTAGTTTAGCAGTAATTTTTGCTAAGGATGGTCTATTAAGTTTTGATTACGGATATCAAGATTTTTCTCAATCTGAATTACGCCCTACAAACGACCCAAGTTTTCAATCTGTAAATACTCAAATTTCTAGTGATCTTGGTTCAGTTTCAACATTTAGACTTGGTGGTGAATACAGAGTTCAACAAGTAAGCTTTAGAGCTGGATATCGTTTTGAACAAAGCCCATATGCCAATGGAAATACTATTGGAGATTTAAATGCTGTTTCTGCAGGTATAGGATATAATTTTGGCGAAAGTAAATTAGATTTTGCTCTTAGTCAATCTCAACAAGATGTTAGCGAAAGACTATTTAACGCCGGTATTACCACACCCGCAACAATAGACAGGAGCATAACAAACGCTACATTAAGTTATACCATTAACTTTTAAGTTAAAAGATTATATTTATAAAAAAAGGGAAGCACATTTGCTTCCCTTTTTTTTGTTATCTCTTTAAAGAAAAATGTGTTTTCCGTGTTTTGGCAACCATTAAATTATCTTCTTGTTCTCCATATTCAAAACGAAACCAATAATCTGTAGAAGGCATTTGTTGACCGTTATAATTACCGTCCCAAGCATCGGCTGCGCCTAATTGTTTTAATAGCTTGCCATACCTATCAAATATAAATACAACTGGGTTATTTAATGTTTCTATACCTTTTACATTCCAATCATCATTTGTTCCATCACCATTGGGCGTAAAAAACTTAGGGTAACCTACTACCAAAAATTCAATTGGATCAGTTATACCACATCCATTTTTATCATTGATAATTACAGTATTAATTCCTGGAGGCACATTCATAAAAACAGCATCATCTTGAAATACGCCATTATTAATAGCATATTCATAATCCCCATCACCGTCCACAAAAAACTCAACGTTGTTTTGATCTGGATCAATTGAAAGATTAGTATCCAATGTTTCTACTCGGTCTAAAATTGGGGTGCCAAAAAATGTAATTAACACTCCACTATCATCTCTAACAGTTGGCGGCGTACCTGTTATGGTTGTAATTGTAGCGAAATAACGACCCGAATTAGGACTAGCAACAATTAGTTCTGCTCCAAAATCACCAGAACCGGTAAGCGTATCATCAACAACACCATCATCTTCATAATCAACAGTCCATTCTACACTTGCAATATCTGCGCCCGCAGGAGAATTCAATGCACTAATAGTTATATCATCATCACCTTCACAAGCAATGATATCCAATCCCAAAAACTCATCACGCAAAGTACAATCTAAAGCAGTATCTTGATTATCACTAACAGAACTACCCGTAAAAGTCAACATAAAAGGTTCAGGGTCTCCCGTAAAATTATCAGCAAAATTATTTATTAAAATATAATATATCTCTCCAGGAAGTACGTCTAAATATTCATCATAAGTATTTTGACTACCGGTTAAAGATGCTTGACCTTCTTGACCGCTATCAGGGTTTACACCTAATCCCGTAAAATTAGTGTCGTTTACTTCATAATTACATCGAATAGGTTGCGCGGTACCATTGCTAATATCAGCACAATCTACATCTGGACCATAAACAGCAAAATCCCATTCGGCCGTAGGTGTAGATCCTGAAGTCGCTAAAGCTTCAATATCAAAACCAACCTGACCACCTGTTCCCGCTCTAAAAACGAACCAAGAGGTATTAAACTCAATATTTGCCGAAGAAAGGCTACCTTTTTCAAGGCACCCAGTTTGAAGAATAACATCAGGATCAAAATCATCAACATCACCGGTGCCACCAGCAATACCCATAATAGGTTGATCGGCACAAACAGGTATAGCCGTTCTACAATCGGCAGAATTTTGTGCAGTTGCGTTCCAATAGAAAAGAAACATACAACATATAGAACAAATAAGTGTTCTCATAAAAGCGTATCTATTAGTATAGGTGATGTATATTATAACTACACATGCTCCGCTTTAGTATCTTACAACGAAGATTCTGGTATTTAATCGATAAAATGCACTTTTTGAGCCTAATTATTAGGCTTAACGCTTTAAAGTAAAGTGATTATTGATAAATGATGCGCTAGTATTCTCACCTAAAGAATTAGTATAGGAAAGCTTAAACCAATAATCAGATTCTGGTAATAAAAATCCATTTAATGTACCGTTCCATCCACTGGAGTCATTAATTATTTGATACAGTAATTTACCGTAACGATCATATATTGTAACTACAGGATTATCTAAGGCAGACAACCCATCGACTTTCCAAGTATCATTTACGTTATCTCCGTTAGGAGTGAAAAACTTTGGAAAACCAACAACAACGATATCTCTAGTATCAAAACCACATCCATTTATATCGCTGACCGTTATAGTATGTTCGCCTGGAAACAAATCATTAAAAACACCATTACCTTGTGGTATATCATTATCTACTTGATACTGAAAATCACCTTCTTCTTCCACATAAACGGATACAACATTAGATGCATCATCTTCATATTCAATAGTGATATCTGAAATAACTGGCGGACTAGAAAAAACCACGGTCACAGAACGTACAGTTATACATTGAATTAAACCTTGTGTATTGGTAACAGATAAAGTATACACACCTGGTTCTGCAACGGTAATTAAAGAAGAGGTTTGCCCTGAACTCCATTCATATGAAAAATCACTATTTGGTATACGTTGCCCAATGGTAACAACAGGTTCATCACCACATATAAAAACTTCTGTATCAAAATCTAAAAACGGTAACTCTATTCCGTTTACTTCAAAAGTTTCTGAAGCATCAAAACACATTGAATTCTCTAAGGAGGTAGTTCTAACATAAATAGTCTGAGTTTCTTGTAATGGAATAAACTCTTTTGAAAGTGCATTGGTACCATCAAAGGCATCTTCAAAACTATCATGATAAGACACTCTAAATTCTAAAGGACTTTGACTTCCTAAAGCTTCAGCATCTTTTACATTAAAATCTATAGCCGTACC